>Ga0213840_1000294_pt1 | contig 91162 bp, 93 predicted proteins | sample SWPATP22_FD_160132 | JGI IMG/M metagenome (GOLD analysis project Ga0213840, IMG submission 160132) | Coastal seawater microbial communities from Marineland, Florida, United States - SWPA TP2 #2 | ecosystem: Environmental > Aquatic > Marine > Coastal | place: USA: Florida | collected 2016-08-14 | reverse complement strand
CCGAAATGGAAGTGCTTCAGCGGGTCGATCAGCGGGAAGACCGGCGGGCGGGTAACGGCTTGCTGCGGCGCTTTGCGCTTGGGCTTGGGACGGGGGCCCATGCCGGCGAGGCCGAGATTGATGGTGATGGTTCGGCTGTACGTGCCGGATGTCGCCATCGCGGCCCCCCCTCTTGCAAAAACCAAGGGCTTAGCTGCCGCTAAACCCGGGTTTTTGCTTTCTCCCCCACGAGGGGGGAGAGTGGGCGCATGCAAGTCCCGCGCGGCGATCATGATCAGGCGGCGCAGCGCCGACTCGGCGGGGCGGAGGATGCGGTAGATGTGGTTGCGGGTGCAGCGCGGCAGGGTCGTGACCGCCTTGCCTTCGTCGAGGCCGATGACGAGCGAAAACAGCATCTCGACGATGCGGGTCAGAAGCCCCCTGTTGCGGGTAACGACCGTCTCCCAGTTTATGCCTTCCGCCGAGAACAATTCCGTAACCTCCTTTGTCCCGCCCTCAAGCTCCTCGCAGGCTCGTCGCTGGCGGGCCCGTCAAGGATAGGGGCGGCTACCGGGGCGGTGGACAGATTTCTGCGCAGGGGCTGCGCGGGGTGAACAATTTGATCTGCCGCAATGCGACCGGCAAGGATTGATTTACCTTGTTGATTCAGGGTGTTTCGGACCCCGCCCGACAGGGACGGCGCTGACGGGAAGCGGAGTGCCGCCGGAGGCGAGGCCGTGAAGATATCAAACCGGCGCGGCGCGCCCGGCTTGGCGGAGGCGCTGTCGCGACAGTCGCCGGAGAGGGCTGCCGTCATGCGCTCGCCATATTTGCCGGACTTTTGAGGACGAGATTCAAAGTGGGGACGAATTTATTGACGGAAGGGACTTCCCAATCGCGGATTCTGCGTGAGCGGACGCGCGTGCGGAAACTTCTTCGCCCGGCACGCATCATTCCGATGCTCGGCCTTGCGGGCCTGATGGCCGCCGCGCCGATGTTGGCGCGGGGGCTTGCGCAATTCTCCGTCGGGATGGTCGCCGTGCCGGTTTCGGTGCAGGCATCGGTTTCGGGATCCTTCGATACCGGTTTTTCGCAGCCGCGCGAAACGGACCAGACGCTTCAACTGGCCAAGGACGTGCTGTCGGATCGTCTCGACCGTGCTTTCGAAACAGCGATGCAAGAGGACGCCGCGCCGGCTCCCCATTTCGCCGATTTCGACACGCGCCGGATGCCGGTGCCGACATCGGTCCCCACGTCGTTTTCCGGTATCGAGCGCTTTGCGCTTCTGCCCGGCAATGACGCTCCCGTTGCGCTTGCCAGCCTGGACCTGAGGTTTGCGCCGGCGCGCCTGCCGGAAAGCGCCGATGCGGCCATGATCGCGGCCGTTGCACTGGCGCTCGCCACGGGTGAGGAGGAGGCGCTGGCCGCCGGGAACGAAGACGAGGCGATCGCGGGCCTCGGGGGGCGGTTGCCGGAAGAAATCGCCGTGCCGATCCCGCGTCCGGCCTATTCCGCCAAGCCCAAACAGGCCTCCACCGCGCTCGCCTATGCCAATCCGAATGCGGAGATCGAGGAAGAAGAAACGCGCGACGGCATTTTCGGCCGGCTGTTCGGCCGGCGCGACAGCCTGCTGCCCGGCCGCGGCAGCAAGGTCGCGGTCTACGATATCGGCGCGAAGGTGGTCTACATGCCGAATGGCGAGAAGCTGGAAGCGCATTCCGGCCTCGCCCACATGAAGGACAATCCGCGCTACGCTGACCAGAAGAACAAGGGGCCGACGCCGCCGAACCTCTACAATCTGAGGATGCGTGAAGCCCGCTTCCATGGCGTCGAGGCGATCCGGCTGCTGCCGGCCGACGGCAAGAAAAAATACAACCGCGACGGCCTGCTGGCGCATACCTACATGTATGTGGCCGGCGGCGGCAAGGACAAGTCGCAGTCGAATGGCTGCGTGGTCTTCAAGGATTACGACAAGTTCCTGACCGCCTTCAAACGCGGCGAGGTCAAGCACATGATCGTCGTCGGGCACCTGAAGGAAGTGCCGACCTATATGGCGGCGCTGTAGCATTCGGCAGGGCGGCGATCGCAAGCTTTGCCTGCTCTGTCATCGCCCCGTAAGACCAAACATTATGAGCTTCAGGCCGCTGCTCCGCCCCGGCGCCATGCCGGGAACGGGTCGGGCAGGGCCGGGAGATTCTCCGGTGTGGTCGCAAGCTCCTCCGGCAGGAGGCACGCGTCGAGACGTGCCTTGAGCTCCGGCCAGTCGATGCCCGCTCCGATGAAGACGATTTCCTGACGGCGATCGCCCCATGGCTCCTGCCATGCGGCGTCCATGTAGCGGCGGGCGGTCTCGTGATCCGGCCAGCTTTCCTTCGGCACCGATGCCCACCACGCGCCGAGCGGCGAGATGCTGGAGAGCGCGCCGGCCAGCGAGAATTCGGCCACCCATTCCGGCCGCGTCGCCAGCCAGAAATGTCCCTTGGCGCGGATGACGCCGCGCATCGGACCGTTCAACACCTCGTAGACCGCTTCGGGAACAAAGGGTCGGCGTGCCCGGTAAACATAGGACGTGACGCCGTATTCCTCGGATTCGGGCACGTGATCGGCGTAACCGTAGAGTTCCTTCGCCCACATCGGGTGCTCATGCGCCTTCTCGAAGTCGAACAGGCCCGTATCGAGCACGGCGGCGGCGGAAACGTCGCTGTGGTCGGTTTCGATGATCCGTGCATCGGCGTTGAGGCTGCGGATGATCTTGCGCGCGGCATCGAGCTGTTGCGGCGCGGCGTCGCCGACCTTGTTGAGAATGACCACGTCGGCAAATTCGATCTGGTCCGTCAGAAGATGGACCAATGTGCGGTCGTCCTCGTCGCCGAGCGTCTCGCCATGGTCACGCAGGAAGTCGTGGCTGGAATAATCGCGCAGAAGGTTCACGGCGTCGACCACGGTCACCATGGTGTCGAGGCGGGCGACATCGGAAAGGCTGTTGCCGTGCTCGTCGCGGAATTCGAAGGTTGCGGCGACGGGCAGCGGCTCGGATATGCCGGTGGATTCGATCAGCAGGTAATCGAAGCGACCCTCGGCTGCGAGACGGCGGACCTCGGCCAGAAGGTCGTCGCGCAGGGTGCAGCAGATACAGCCATTGGACATCTCGACGAGAGTCTCGTCGGTACGGGAAAGCTCCGTGTCGGCGCGCACCAGATCGGCGTCGATGTTCACTTCGGACATGTCGTTGACGATCACCGCGACGCGGCGGCCCTCGCGGTTGTTGAGCACGCGGTTGAGCAGCGTGGTCTTGCCGGCGCCGAGGAAGCCGGACAGCACGGTGACGGGAAGGCGGGGGTCGACGCAGCTCATTTCCCGTCCACCGCCGCGATAAAGGGTTCCAGACCACGGATCGCGTCGAGCAGGACGGCGTGATGTTCGGCGATCCCCTCATGCGCCCTGGAGAATTTCGAATGCTCGCCGGAGGATGGCGCATCCGAATGCGCGGCACCATGGGCGATCTGTTCCTCATGCCGCGCGATCTCGGCGTCATGCGCGAGAATGCGGGCTTCATGGGTGAAGATGGCGGCTTCCGTCCGCTTGAGGATCGCCAACGCCTCCATGTGCTCGCGCCGCCAGCGGAAGTGGTCCTGGCCCTGGCGCAGGTGTTCCGTGTGCGCTTTTTCCTGGTCTTCATTCATCGTCGCAATCTCCTCTGGTTGTAAGCGATGCCGGATGTCGTTCCCCGTCAGAGCGTCGACGCAATGCTCGCAGTCGCTTGCCTCGACCGCCGTAAACTTGAACTGCCTGGCTGGCCCGGCCGGTCGGGGAAGCGTCCAGTCCAGCGTCTCGAGGATCTCGGACGCGGTCGGACTTCGCCGTCCCGGCACGCCGGGCACGTCCGCCTGTTGCCGGATTGCCCGCCCGCGCATAACCGCCTCCGCACCTTGTCGAGCAGTTTTGTTATGTTATAACATTAACATTGGCAATAGGCTTTGCCGGAAAGTTTCGACGAACCGACGGAAGAGCGGATACGCGCCGGGCGCGACCGCGCGGTCAATTCATGTCGGTGTCGCGGATGGCGGGGCTACACGGTGCTGTCGAGAATTCGTATTATTGCCAGGTGCGGCCGTTCGCGCATAGGCTGGCGGCTTTCCAGCGGAGGACAGCCGGATGCATCTGGTTTCACGAACTGCACGCATGGCAATCATGGCAGCGGCGTTCATGGCGGCCGCGCCCGCGATGGCGGCCGACCATGCGGTCACCATCAAGGGTTTTGCCTTCTCGCCCGCCACGCTGACCGTGGCTGCCGGCGACACGGTGACCTTCACCAATGAGGACGGCGCGCCGCACACGGCCACCGCCGGGGACGGCAGCTTCGATACCGGCAGGATCAACAAGGGCGGATCGGCGACCGTGACGATCGCCGGCGCCGGAGACCATGCCTACAAGTGCAACTTCCATGCGAGCATGAAGGGCACGATCTCGGCGAACTGATCCGCCGGGCGTCAGCCTTCCAGCGTGAAGCCGATCTTCAGCGTCACCTGCCAGTGGCCGACCTTGCCGTCGACGATGTGGCCGCGCGTGTCGGTCACCTCGAACCACTGCATGTTGCGGACGGTCTTCGCCGCCGTGGCGATGGCGTTCGAGACGGCGTCCTCGATGCCGGTGGCGGACGAGCCGGTCAGTTCGATCGACTTGTAGACGTGGTTGCTCATGGTTTCCTCCCTTTCGTTCACGACATCCCGAGCCTTTCAGGGCGGCGTGGCCGTTGTGAGGCCGGTGCGGGAGGCAACGCCTGCCAACAATGAAAAAGCCGGGGCGCTGTCGCACCCCGGCTCCCGTGGCTCCGTCCTGGGAGGTGGAGTCTTGTCGGCGGGTTACATGGTTCCCATGGCGCCGAGGCGCAGGAACAGGGTCTCGCCGTTGGAGTCGTCGACGCCGTCATTGTCGGTGACTGCGAAGGCATTGCCGTCGGCGTCGATGGTGAAGCCCTCGATCTTGTCGACGACATAGCCGCCGGTCGATTTCAGGTCCGGGATGAAGTCGTGGACTTCCTCCTTGGTGACGACCGGCAGTTCGCCGCCGTGCGCCGCTGGCTGCAGGTCTGCGACCGGCACGCGGAACAGCTTCTTCAGTTTCGCGGCGTCGCCGATCTGGTTGTCGCGCTCGACGATGTAGACGTAATCGCCGTTGACGGTGATCTCGGACAGGCCGACCCAGCCGGCGCCCTTCGGCTCCAGCGGGTAGCGCACGGCGCCGGCCCACTTCTTCTCCCTGGTGTCATAGGCGAGCAGCTTGACCTGGCCGGCCGGATCGTCGCCCCATTCGCGCTGGATGGCGATCCAGAGCATGTCGCCGATCTTCGTCACGCCCTCGGAGCCGAAGCGCTTCTCGACGGAGGCGAGTTCGGCCGGGAAGGGAACCTGCGTCTTGATCTCGCCCTTGGCGTCGACCTGGTAGAGCGCGTGCGGGATCAGCCGGTCGGTGCGGCCTTCGGAGGCGATCCAGAAGCCGCCTTCGCCGTCGGTGGCGATGCCTTCCTGGTCCATCAGCTGGGCCGGCGCGCCGCCGCGGGTGATGCGGGTGGCCGCGGTGATCTTTGCCGGCGTCTGGTTGGCGTCGATGGTGAAGATCGTCGGCTGCATGGCGTAGAAGCTATCGTTCACCGCATAGAGGATGCCCGGCTGTTCCGGATCGGCGGTGAGGCCCGACATCGCGCCCCAGCCGATCGGACGGTCGCCGTCCATGCCGGAAACCAGCATCGGATAGGCGGCTTCGCCTTCCGCATAGGAATAGAGCGTCACGTGCGAACGCACGCCGCCATCCTCGATCAGGTCGGCCTCGTTGGCGACGGCGAGCAGGTTGCGGCCGGGGATCGCCACCGCGCCTTCCGGGGCCAGCGCGGTGGGCAGGAGCTGCTTGAGTTCGGGTGCGGCGCCCGTGTCCTCGTAGACGCCGACGACGGAGCCGCGCTCGGACAGGAGGAAGATGTAGGTCTTGTCGCCGAAGGTGGCGATTTCCATGCCTTCCGGTTCTGCGCCCTTGTTGCCGGAGCGCTTCTCCGGATAGTGGCCGGCCATGGCGACTTCATATTCGAAGGACAGGCCGCTGTCGTAAAGGACTTCGCCCTGTTTCGAGAAGATGGTGAAGCCGCGCGAACCGCCCTTCCAGTCGCCCTCATTGGCGATGACGAGGCGGTCATTGTCGAGCCACTGGACGGCGTCCGGCTCGCGCGGGACGGCGGTCAGCTTGCCGTCGAAGGTCAGCGCGCGCTCTTCCTCGGTGTCGACATTATCCAGATCGACCGAGCCTGCCGGAAAATGCGAGACAATGTCGCCGGTCTTGGCATCGACGATGACGATCTCGTTGTTTTCCTGCATCGTCATGACGATTTCGCCGGCGTCGTTGAAGTCGACGAATTCGGGTTCGGGATCTTCCGGCGCGACTTCGGCGAGGCCGGTGACGTCGACCGTCTTGAGGCTGGCGCAATCGAGCGCGCCGGCGGAGGCGGAGACGATGGCGAGCGCACCGGCCGGCATCTGCGGCAGGCCGCCGTCGCCCAGATCCTCGTCGCGCTCGTTCTCGATGGCGACGGCGACCAGCGCGCCGTCCTTCGACAGGGCGACGGAGTCGGGCTGACCGCCGAGGTCGCAGGACTGCTCGATCTCGCCGGAGGCGAGGTTGATCGAGAGAAGCGCGCCCGACGGGTTCGTGTAGCTTTCGGAGGTGTTGAGCCCGACAAAGGCATGGCCGGACAGGACGACCAGCGAGGTCGGCTCGCCGTCGAGCTTCACGTAACCGCCGGGGGCCGGATTGGCCGGGTCGGAGATGTCGATCATGCCGATGCCGCCGAAGGGGCTGTCGGAATAGACCAGCGTCATGCCGTCCTCGGTGACGTAGATGATCTCCGAGGAGGTTTCCGACGCGGGGTCGGCGTCGGCGGGAAGGTTGGTGTAGACCGGGAAGGACGCGATGCGGTTGAAGACCATATCGGCGTGGGCCGGCGCGGCGGCGAACAGCGCGGAAAGCGCGGTGCCGGCGGCCAGCAGTCTGGATTGTCTGGACATGCCTCAGCTCCCAAAATTGTGCGGAATACGATGGAACGGCCCCGAACACGGGCCTGACGCGACGCCCGCCTTGTTCGCGAGGCAAATGACAGGCCCATGACGGGACTGCGAAGAAATGATGACAGGTTTCATTGTCCTGTTAGGAGGCGGTTAAGGACGATTTGACGCTACGGAAGGCGATTAAGCATCTGTAAAAGCCCCCGTTGATAACCAGCAAGGTGCGGCAGTCTCCATTCGCGGACCGGCATGACGCCACGATGCCGCCCCGGCCAGGCCGGAATGCCTACCTGGCTCGCGAGCAGGGCCGGACATGCGATCCCGCATGGTTCCGTTCTTCGGGCAGCCACAATAAGAAACCGGACTCCGGTCGTCCGACCGGCGGAGACCGGGCTACGATGGGTTTCGTGTCGATGGCAGCAAAAATCTTGTCATTCTCCGAGAGGCCAAGGCCCGAGGCGAAAGCCTGCCGGCGCGTACAGCCCGGCGCCGAGGGCGGACACAATGGAGTTTCCCCTGGCCGCCATGACTGAAGTTAGAATGACCCAGACGAAGCAAAGCGCACAGGAATTCCGTAGCCAGGCGGCACGCGAGGCGAACGAACGAGGTTCGCAGAACCGGGCGCCGGATTCCGGCGCCGCGCTTGCGCAATCGTCTTCCGGACAGTCTCCCTCCGCCGCGGCAATGCGAAAATGGTCCGGGAACAGGCTATGCGGCATGCCGCAATGGCTTCAGAAAAGGCTGTTCGGCACGGTCAATCCCGCTGACGAGAAAAAGCTGCGCGAGAGGATGGTCGCGGCCTACCAGCACCTTCTGGTCTCGGCCCTCTATCCGGCCGTGCCCTATTTCCTCTTCGTCGGCGTTTCCTACTACTTTCTCGACGGGCTGGAGGGCTTCCTCTATCTCGGCAGCTTCGCCTTCATCATTGCCCTCGTCATCGTCGCGGTCATCTACGACCTCTCCCGCCGCAAGGTGAGCAAACTCGGCCTCGAAATACGCGGGATCGCCTTGTACACGCTGATAGCCGCGAGCATCGTGGCGCATCACACATACCATCTCGAGCCGGTCAAGCTGATCTTCTTCCTGCTTCTGATGCTGGTCACGGCCACGGCCAGCGTAACGATCAGGACCGCCATCGGATCGATCGCCGTCAGCACGGCCGCGACGATGTGGTTCGCCTATGAAAGCGGTCACGAAACGGCGATGCAATACGGTTTCGTCAGTTTCGCGGGCACGATCGTGGCCCTCTGCATGGCGATGCTGACGCGCATCGCAATCCGGCGGATGACCAATGCGCTGGTCGTCGCCGACCGCCTGCGAGAGAATGCCGAGCACATGGCCAATCACGACATGCTGACCGAACTTCCGAACCGGCGCAGCTTCTTTCGAGAGCTCAGGAAGCATCTCGGCACGGTGGGCGAGGACGGAAGCGGCTTCGTTCTGGGGATCGTCGATCTCGACGGCTTCAAGGCGATCAATGACAGCTATGGCCATATCGTCGGGGACCGGGTGCTGATCGAGGTCGCGTCGCGACTGAAGAAATCGAATGGCGGCGAGTGCTTCGTCGCGCGTTTCGGCGGCGACGAGTTCGCGCTTTTGCTGGAGGGGACAAAAAGCGATGACGAGCTGCGCGCGCTTGGCAGCAGGATCTGCCAGTGCATCGGCGAGTCTTTCCTGATCTCGGAAATCGAGTTCTCCGTTTCGGCCTCGGTCGGTTTCGTGCTGGCCGACGACGCAACCCACGAGGAGACGGAGCTCATCGAGCGGGCCGACTTCGCCATGTTCCGCGCCAAGGCGTCGAAGGAGAACATCGTCATCTTCTCAGCCCGCGACGAGGAGGATCTGCGGCAGATCGGCCGCATCGAACAGGCGCTGCGCATCAGCGACAAGGAAGAGGAAATGTCGGTCGTGTTCCAGCCGCAGGTCGACATCCATTCGGGCGCGACGACCGGCTTCGAGGCGCTGGCGCGCTGGAACAGTCCGACGCTCGGCCATGTGCGCCCCGACGTGTTCATCGCGGCGGCGGAGCGGACCGGGCTGATCGAGGAAATGACGCCGATCCTGCTCAACAAGGCGCTGAAATTCGCCAATGGCTGGCCTGAACACCTGAAGCTCTCCTTCAACCTGTCGATCCGGGACATCATGTCGCCATCGGCCATCGACAGATTGTGCGCCATCATCGAGCAGAGCGGCGTCGATCCGAAGCGGCTCGAATTCGAAGTGACCGAGACGCTGATCATGTCGGATTTCGAGACGGCGCGCAGTTCGCTCGCCCGTCTGCAGCAACTCGGTTCGCGCGTGGCGCTCGACGATTTCGGGGTCGGCTACGCCAATTTCGGCCATATCGACCAGCTCTCGATCAACACGATCAAGATCGACCGCTCCTTCGTCACGCGGCTCGCCAATGGCGGCCAGACGGTGAAGCTGATCAAGACGATGGTCGACATGTGCTCGACGCTCGGGGTCGGCTCGATCGTCGAGGGCGTCGAGACCGAGCATGAACTGGCCGTGCTGCGCCGCATCGGCGCGCGCAACGTGCAGGGCTACTACTATTCGAAACCGATGGCGGCCGAGGACATTCCGGCCTTCCTGTCGCAGTCGCTCCTGGCCAGCATCGGCGGCCCCCAGCTTCCCGCAAAGCAGGCCGTCTGACGGTTCGTCCACCGCGCCGCCGTCATGGCGCGGGGCTCTTGTTGCGAAGCGCGCCTAGATGCGCTATGGAGCGCGCATTCTTCCGGAAATCAGTGGTTCGACACCACGCCCGCGGCACCGGCGCGGACGAACAGGAAAGGTTTATCCAATGGCCAATACGCTTCTGATGCCCAAGGCGACCGCCGTCTGGCTGGTCGACAACACGGCTCTTTCCTTCGACCAGATCGCGCAGTTCTGCAAGCTGCACCCGCTCGAGGTGAAGGCGATCGCCGACGGCGAATCGGCGCAGGGCATCAAGGGTCTCGACCCGATCAATACCGGCCAGCTCAGCCGCGAGGAAATCGCCAAGGCGGAAAAGGATTCGAACTACCAGCTGAAGCTGGCGACGTCGAAATATGTCGTGCCGGAACTGCGCAAGAAGGGCCCGCGCTACACGCCGGTCTCCAAGCGCCAGGACCGCCCGAACGCGATCCTCTGGCTGGTGCGCAACCACCCGGAACTGAAGGACGCGCAGATTTCGCGCCTCGTCGGCACGACCAAGAACACGATCGAGCAGATTCGCAACCGCACCCACTGGAACTCGGCGAACCTGCAGCCGGTCGATCCGGTGGCGCTCGGCCTGTGCTCGCAGATCGACCTCGATTTCGAGGTGCAGAAGGCGGCCAAGTCGCGCCCCGCGCCGACCGAGGAAGAGCTGGGCGACAGCCTGCTGCCGGCTTCCGAGACCGAGAACCTGCCGGTCGACGACATCCTGTCGCGCCCTTCCGCGCCGAAGGAGGAGGAAGAGGAACTCGACGCCGACGCCGTCTTCGCCAAGCTCAGCTCGCTCAAGGGCTCGCGCAGCGAAGAAGAGGACGAGGACGAGCAGTAATCGCCGGAACCGACCGGACCAGCAAAGCCCGCCGATTGGCGGGCTTTTTTATTTGCGGCTCGCGCTTCGGCGGCAAGATTCCGGGGGGCGGGGGCAAGAAAGGCGCATCTTTGCGCCTCGCCGACAGGGCGTAATATTTTCAAAAAGGAAAAACCCGTCTATCCTGCCCGCTCATCCTTGGGGCTGGGTGGTGATGACGGGGCGTGCAAAGCAAATCGAGGTGTCGAACCTCTCGGGGCGAGTCTGGCGGGAAGGGCATACGTTCGACCTGCAGATCTACCGGCTGACGGGCCGCGATCTCGGCTGGGTCCTCGAAGTCAAGGCGGATGGCAGCAAGCCTGTCATCTGGGATCATGCCTTCGCGAGCGAGGGCGCGGCGGTCAGCGAATTCAATCGCGCCGTGAAGGAGGAAGGATTGTCTGCGTTCCAGGTCGAAAGGCCCAGATTTCGCGGATTCGGAACCCCGCCCCGGGACGGCAAAGAGGAATTATCCTGAGGCCTCGCCGCGCGCTGCGTGGACACACGATCACGGCCGAAACCGCGACCGGCGAGCATGTCGGCCGGAATATCCGCATCAAGCCTCAAGGTGAGGACAAACTTGATCCCGCGTGTCCCAAACTGGCGACATTTATAGCTAATTGCGGCGGATTTGTTTAAATCTCCCGTTAGGTAATGCGCTGTATATTCCATGCGATCAACTTGCATGTCGGCGTTCGGCATTCCGCCGCTTTCGCGCCATGCTGCGTACCGGGGGGTGTGCATGCAGCGGTTGTCCGAACTTCTCGCGTCCTTCATCCGGGACCGCCGCGGCAATTTCGCAACCATGTTCATCGTGTTGAGCGTGCCGCTGTTCCTCGCCGCGTCGCTGTCGCTCGATACGGCGCGCATGTTCGCCGTCCACAACAAGCTGACATTCGCGGTCGACGCGGCCGCCCTCGCTACGACACAGGGCCTGACGCTCGGCGACATCTCGCTGGACGACGCGTCGAGTGCGGTACGCAAATATCTCGATGCCAACCTGGATGGCCGAAGCCTCCAGGCGGCCGAGGTGACGGTCGATTCCATCACGGTCGACAAGGTTAATCGCTCGGTGCAGATCAAGGCGCATGCGATGATGCCGATGACGTTCACGGGCATTGTCGGTTACGACAGGCACCGGGTCGACGCGGTTTCCAAGGCGCAATATTCCAATACCGAGGTCGAGGTGGTCATGGCGCTCGACGTCACCGGTTCGATGGGAAACAGGATCGGCGGTTGGGGAACTCCCACAAAATTGCAGGCGCTCAAGGACGCGGCCAGTTCCGGGCTGACGACTTTGTTCGCCGATCTGAATCCGGACGACCGGGTGCGCGTCGGCCTCGTGCCTTATTCGGAAGCGGTGAACGCGCAACCCATCATCGGCTCGATCCAGACGACCGGCATCAGCAAGCGGTACTGCAACTATTACTACTGCTGGTGGGAGACGACCTATCCCGATTGCGTGCGCGAACGGACCGGCACCGAGAAATACACCGACGCCTTTGCGACGAGCACGGCCAAGATCGGCTCATCCGACTATAATTGCCCCAGTTCGAAGATCGTACCGCTCTCATCCAATGAAAGCGACCTGAAGACGAAGATCAGCTATTTCAGCGCGGGCGGCTGTACGGCGGGCCATCTGGGCATCGCCTGGGCCTATTACATGCTGTCGCCGAACTGGGCCGCCGCCTGGCCGGAAGGCTCCGACCCGGAAGCCTATGACAAGGCCGGCATGAGCAAGAATGCGATCATCATGACCGACGGCGAGTTCAACACGTTCGAATCGAACGGCTACTACTGCTCGTCGTCGGGAACCAACATGTCGGAAACCTATGCGCTGTCGCTGTGCGACGCGATGAAGGCCCGCAACATCAAGATTTATTCGATCGCCTTCAAGGCCGGGTCCGCCGCCGAAACCCTGATGAAGGGTTGCGCTTCGACCTATGCCGGCAACAAACTCTATTACAATGCGACGGACGACGAGACGCTGACGGAAGCCTTCGAGGAAATCGCTCGCGACATCAAGGGACTGAGACTGGTGAACTGACGTTGCGTTACTTTCCGTGGCGCCCTCCGGGCGCCGCCCGGACCTGCCGATGGCGAGGCGTGGAAACGGATGTTTCCGGCGCGCCGCCATACGTGCATCCATTTACGGGATGGAAACCATCACGGCTGCGAATCCCGTCATATCCCGTTCCTTAACGGTTCCGCGACCGCGCTGAGCTAAACCGGATTCCGTCGCATGGCGGAATGCGCTGATCCGTGTCCCCTGTCATGCCAAGGCAAAGGGGTTGGATGATGAAGCGTTTTCTCGAAATTATTCATGACTTCGCGGAAGACCGCCGTGGCAATTTCGCGACGATGTTCATCGTGCTCAGCGTTCCCCTGTTGCTGGCGGCGTCGTTGTCGATCGACGCGGCCCGCATGTTCTCGGTCCACAACAAGCTTGCTTTCGCGGTCGATGCCGCGGCGCTCGCGACGACGCAGGACCTGACGCTCGGCACGATCGCGGAAGACGACGCCGAAGAAACGGTGCGCAAATATCTCGACGCCAATCTGGACGACCGCAATCTCTCGGCGGCGCAGGTCACCGTCGACGATATCGCGATCGACAAGGTCAACCGCTCCGTGTCGATCGAGGCGCATGCGATGATGCCGATGACCTTCACCGGCATTGTCGGTTACGAGAAGCATCGCGTCGAAGCCGAAACCAAGGCGCAATTTTCCAACACGGAAGTCGAAGTCGTCATGGCGCTCGACATCACCGGGTCGATGGGCAACAGGATTGGCGGTTGGGGCACGCCGACCAAACTGTCGGCGCTCAAGGACGCCGCGAAGCTCGCGCTGAAGACGCTGTTTGAAGATGTGAGCGAGGAAGATCGCATCCGGGTCGGCCTGGTACCCTATTCCGAGGCCGTGAATGCCGGACCGGTGATCGACAGTATCGAGACGACCGGCATCACCCGGCGGAGATGCAACTATTACAGCTGCTGGTATGAAACGACCTATCCGGACTGCGTGGCCGAACGCACCGGAAACGACAAATATACCGACACTTTCGCAACCAGTTACGCGAAGATAACGTCATCGAGATATGACTGCCCCGATGCGGAAATCGTGCCGCTGACGACCAATGAAGCGACGTTGAAATCGGAGATCGACGATTTTGGCGCCGATGGCTGCACGGCGGGCCATATCGCCATCGCGTGGTCCTACTACATGCTGTCGTCCAAATGGGCGGCGGCATGGCCGGAAGGCTCCGATCCGGAGGCTTTCGACAAGGCCGGCGTCAGCAAATATGCGATCATCATGACCGACGGCGAGTTCAACACATTCGAGACCGCCGGCTATTCCTGCTCCAGCTATTACGGCGCGAGCAAGTCGGAGACCTATGCCAAGAACCTCTGCTCCGCGATGAGGACCAGCGGCATCAAGATCTATTCGATCGCCTTCGCCGCCGGCTCGGACGCGGAAGAGCTCATGAAGGATTGCGCGTCCTCGTCGGGCGGCCGGAAGCTCTACTACAACGCCTCGAACGAGAACGATCTCGAAAGCGCGTTCCTCGAGATCGCGCGCGACATCAAGGGTCTCAGACTGGTCAACTGACCGGGGCGGCGCTTGCCGCCTTTTCCTGCCCGGGGCCGTTCCTCGGGCGGCAGGCCCTATCGATACTCGCCGCGGGGGCCGTGTTCGCCGCTTTCCTCCATCTGGCGGTAGAAGTCGCGAATGGTCTTGCCGCGTTCGGGGCGGAAGGTCTCGGCCAGGGTTTCGATCTCGCGCACCCGGTTGACGCGGAACATGCGGAAATCCTCGCGCAGCAGGCACCAGCCGACGAAGAGCCAGCGATCGCCCCAGAACCAGAGCCCGAGCGGGCGAATGGAGCGGCTGGTGGGCTTGCCGTCGCCATCGACGTAATCGAAGCGAATGAGGTTGCGGCTTTCTGCGGCGCGCTCGACGACATCGAGCTTTTCGCGGTCGGCGTCGCTCATCAGGAAGGTGGGCGCGTGGATCTCGGTCGCGCGCAGGCGGGCACGCTCGGCGTCGGGCAGGATCGCCTCGATCTTGACGAGCGCCTCCTCGGCCGCGCGGGCGAGCGTCGCGCCGCCAAGCGCCTTGACGAGGCGGGCGCCGGCAACCAGCGAGACGATCTCGTCACGCGAGAACATCAGCGGCGGAAGATCGAAGCCCTCGCGCATGATGTATCCGACACCCGCCTCGCCATCGATCGGCACGCCGGTCGACTGGAGGTCGGCGATGTCGCGATAGATCGTGCGCTCGGAGACTTCGAGCTTTTCGGCGAGCTTCTTCGCCGTGACGAGCCGGCCGCCCCGCAGGTGCTGAACGATCTGGAAGAGGCGGTCGGCGCGTCGCATCGGATCACGCCGCGTAGGCGAACAGGCCGATGGAATTGCCATCGGGATCGGTGGCGTAGAAGAAGCTTCCGGCCGGGATGTCGATCGCCGGAGACAAGACCTGGCCGCCGGCGGCCTTCACGCGGCCCATCGCGTCGTCGAGCGACCCGTCGACGGCGAGATGGATGGTGTTGCCGGAGCCGGCCTCGGCCGGCTTGCCCGGATAGAGATGGCCGGAGACGCCCATGTCGTCCATGGAGGAGAACATGACCATCGGATTGGGGCCGGTATCGTCCCGGCGCATGGAGATGGACAGCACTTCCTCGTAGAAGCGCCTGGAGGCATCGAGGTCGGAGACCGGGATCTCGAACCAGACGCAGGTGTTTTTCGGCATATCGGACATGATCGGTCCCTTTCGGATGGAGTGGAGTACGGTTGCACTCTCTCACACCCCTCCTGACAGCATTCTGTCAGGAGGACCGCCACCCGAAAACCGTCAATCCTCTTCGGGCACCGGCACCGTGTAGTTCAGCGCCAGCCGGCCGCCATCGGCATAGATCGTCTGGCCGGTGATGTAACCGGCCTCGTCGGAGGCGAGGAAGGCGACGGTGGAGGCGATCTCGGACGTCTCGCCGATGCGCAGCAGCGGCGTGCGCGACAGGATGCGGTTGCGCGCCTCCGGGTCGTCGTTCACGCTGGCCAGCATTTCGGTCATGATCGAGCCCGGACCGACCGCGTTGACGCGGATGCCATAGGGCGCGAGCGACATGGCCATGACCTTGGTGAGCTGGTTCACGCCGCCCTTGGAGACGCAATAGGGGACCTGGTTGGGAATGGCGACCGTGGCGTTGATCGACGACATGTTGACGATGGCGCCGGCCGGCCCCTCGTTCTTGACCTTCTCGACCATCAGCCGCGCGGCGGCTTGGCCGCACAGGAACTGGCCCTTCAGATTGACGCGCATGACACGCTCGAAATCGTCTTCCGTGATGTCGAGGAAGTCGGCCGCATGGACGATGCCGGCATTGTTGACGAGGATGTCGATGTCGCCGAAGACGTCGAGCGTCGAGGCCATCAGGTTGTGGACCGAGAGGCGGTCGCCGACATCGGTCGCGATGAAGCGGACGTCGCCGAGCGTGGCGAGGTCCTTTTCGGCCGCCTGACCCTTGCGCTCGTCGACATCGGCAATCGCGACGCGCACATTGTCCTGCAACAGCCGCTTGGCGATTGCGTAGCCGATACCCTGCGCGCCGCCCGTGACGATCGCGATCTTTCCGTCGAGTGCCATGATGGTCTCCCTGATTTCCCGGGAGTGCTAGGCCTCCCGGGCAGGGGGCGTCAAGTCACGAAGGGTATATCAAGCGGCGGCCTGTCCCACCTTCCGTTCCTGCAGAACCGCGCCGATCTCGTCGAGGATCGCCGGGTCGTCAATCGTGGCAGGCATCTTCCAGGGTTCGCCGTCGGCGATCTTCTGCATGGTGCCGCGCAGGATCTTGCCGGAACGGGTCTTGGGCAGGCGGGCGACGGTGAGCGCGATCTTGAAGGCGGCGACGGGACCGATCTCGTCGCGCACCAGCTTGATCACCTCGCGCTCGATCTCGTCGACCGGGCGGGTGACGCCGGAATTGAGCACGATGAAGCCGGCGGGAAGCTGGCCCTTCAACTGGTCGGCGATGCCGATGACGGCGCATTCGGCGACGTCTGGATGGCCGGCGATGACTTCCTCCATCGCGCCGGTCGACAGGCGGTGGCCGGCGACATTGATGATGTCGTCGGTGCGCGCCATGATGAAGAGATAGCCGTCCTCGTCCATGTAACCGGCGTCGGACGTCTTGTAGTAGCCGGGGAACTCGTCGAGATAGGCCGAGCGGAAACGCTCATCGGCGTTCCACAGCGTCGGCAGGGCGGCCGGCGGCAGCGGCAGCTTGACGACGATGTTGCCGAGCGTGCCGGCGGGCACCGGATGGCCGGCGTCGTCGATCACCTGCACGTCGTAACCGGGCATGGAGACGGTCGGCGAGCCGATCTTGACCGGCAATTCGCCGAGACCCAGCGGATTGCCGGCGATCGCCCAGCCGGTTTCCGTCTGCCACCAGTGGTCGATGACCGGAACCTTCAGCTTTTCCTGCGCCCATTTGATCGTGTCCGGATCGGCGCGCTCGCCGGCCAGGAACAGCGAGCGCAGGCTCGACAGGTCGTAATTGCCGATCAGGCTGCCGGTCGGATCTTCTTTCTTGATGGCGCGGAAGGCGGTCGGGGCCGTGAAGAGCGACGAGACGCCATGGTCCCGGATGACGCGCCAGAACGTGCCGGCGTCGGGCGTGCCGACCGGCTTGCCCTCGAAGACGATGGACGTCGCGCCGAGGATCAGCGGCGCATAGGCGATGTAGGAATGGCCGACCACCCAGCCGACATCGGAGGCGGCCCAGAAGACCTCGCCGGGCTCGATGCCGTAGAGCGCCTTCATGGAGAAGAGCAGCGCGACCATGTGGCCGCCATTGTCGCGGACCACGCCCTTGGGCTGGCCGGTCGTGCCGGAGGTGTAGAGGATATAGAGCGGGTCGGTCGCGGCGACGGGGACGCATGGCACCTTGGTGCCGGCTTCCATATGCGCCCAGACGGCTGCGGCGTAATCCGTGTCGCGGCCCGGCTCGAGATCGTAGGGATGTTCCTCGCGCTCCAGCACGAGGCAATGGTCGGGTTTGAACGTGGCCTGCGCGATCGCCGCGTCGAGCAGCGGCTTGTAGGGAACCTGGCGCGACGGCTCGATGCCGCAGGAGGCGGCGACGACCACTTTCGGGTGGCAGTCGTCGATGCGGGTGGCGAGTTCATGCGCCGCGAAACCGCCGAAGACGACGGAATGGACCGCGCCCAGGCGGGCGACGGCGAGCATGGTGAAGACGGCTTCAGGCACCATCGGCATGTAGATCAGGACGCGATCGCCCTTTTCGACGCCGAGATCGCGCAGCACGGCGGCGAGCGCCTCGACCTCGTTGAGCACTTCCGAATAGGTGAAGGTCTTCTTCTTGCCGGTGATCGGGCTGTCATAGATGATAGCGGTCTGGTCGCCGCGCCCGGCTTCGACATGGCGGTCGACGGCGTTATGGCAGGTGTTGCATTCCGCGCCGGAGAACCAGCGGCCGTAAACGCCGGCGTCCGGATCGAAAACGGTGTCCCATGGCTTGAACCAGTCGATGGCCTCGGCCTGTTTTTCCCAGAACAGGCCCGGATCCTTCTTCCAGTCGGCATAGACGGCGTGATAGCTGGACGCATTGCTCATGACGATACTCCTCCCGCATTCATAAGACCCGGTCCCGGCTTCCCTCCGGAACGCGGTTTCCTCGTGCCAGAACGGATGCTATTCGTCCATTTGACTTACGCCTAAACCGAACAGGGCCGGAGCGCGACAATTGCGCACAGCCCGCAACACGAGCCGGACGGATCTCTCTTGATCACCAAACTGCTTTCAGTATTCGTCGTCCTGGCCATGCTTGTCCAGATCATCAAGCCGCTCGGCCTGCCGGGACTAAGACGGCGCGGCGACTTCTGGAAATTGCCGCTCGCGGGCTTCTTCGTAATCGTGCTGATCACGGCGCTGCAGATGTAGGCCCGGCCGTCCCGGGCGCGGCAGGTCGGCGAGCAGGACGCCGGCGAGATGGTCGGCCCAGTTGCGGTATCCGGCCGGACCGGCATGGAAACCGTCGCGGGCGAATTCGTGCGGGCCGGCGATCGGCACCGGATCGGCCATCACCGCGCCGCGCTCGCGGCAAAGCCGGGTGCCCATGGCATTGATCAGCTCGGCGCGCATCTGCAGGATTTTCCCGAGCGAGCGGGGCAGGGCGGGAACGCGGGTCATGTCGGCAATCGGCGACCAGACGATGCGGGCATCGGGAAAGCGGGTGCGCGCCGCATAGAGCAGCGTGCCGAAATGATGCTTGAAGCGGCGGATGACATGGAAATTCTTCATGTCGTTGGTGCCGACCGCCAGCACGACATGGGTGAAGTCGCGGCGCTCGACATGCGGCAGGACATGGTCGCGCAGATCGGCCGAGGTGGCCGAATTGGCGCCGGCCGCGCGCCAGCGCACGGGGCGGCCGGTCCGGTCGTTCAGCGCGCGGGCGAGGTTCCAGGTCAGCGTCTCGTCGAGGCGCGACATGCCGACCGAGGCGACCGAGGAATCGCCTGCGACGAGAAGGCGGATCTCCTCTCCCATGCCGGTGAAGCGGCCTTCCTGCGGCAGGTCTGCGGGCAGAAGCCGCTCGATACGCAGCCGCACGGATATGCCCTGCCATGCATAGACGGGAAAGGCGATCCAGCTGTAGAGCGCCTTGGAAAGCATGACGCCAACAATCCCCGAAACGATAAATCCGCGGCGCCGGCATCGGCGCCACGGACTAATTTAGAAACGGTTCCCGTCTCAGCAATATGACAGGGCAGTGAAAAGCGGTCTCACGGTCAGGCGATCCAGTCTGCGTGATCGGCGGCGAGCCCTTCGCGCTCCCAGTCCTCAAGAGAGGCGTAGATCTGCGTTGCCGGCCAGAGAGGGTCGCTTTCCTGACGCTGGATCCAGGTCAGGTGGACCATCGCGACGCGCCCGTCCTCCAACTCGAAAAGGGCATCGTCGCAGTCGAACCGGCGGGCGATCAGCTTCGCCGGGGTCCGGTAGAGCGGATGGCCGGGCCCGGTTTCCCGGGCGAGTTCCGCCTCCCAGCCTTCCAGGTAGTCCTCGTCCATGGAGGTGCGGACGGGTTCCCAGGGGGCGAGCCATTCCATGCTGTCTCGCCCCCTGGCTTTTCGCTTTTCGCGGCCGGGTCAGCCGGCGCGCGACGCCTCGAAGATCGAGTCGATGGCCTCGCCGAGCATCGCGTCGAATTCCGCGTCGCTCTGGTCGGCCGAAAGGCCTTCGGACAGGGCGCGCGAGAAGGAGGCGATCATGCCGGTGTTCTGCGCCAGCTTCTCGTTCGCCTCGTCGCGCGAATAGCCGCCGGAGAGCGCGACGACGCGCATGACGCGCGGATCGTCGATCAGCGGCTTGTAGAGGTTCGCCTTGGTCGGCAGCGACAGTTTCAGCATGACCTGCTTGCCGGCGGGAAGGCCATCGAGATGCTTGGTGATCTCGGCCAGCAGGATGTCCTCGGCTTCCGCCTTGTCGGCAATCGAGATGGTGACTTCCGGCTCGATGATCGGCATGAGGCCGTGCGAGAGGATCTGCTTGCCGATCTCGAATTGCTGGTCGACGATCGCGGCGATGCCCTTCGGATTGGCGGCGTCGATGACCGAGCGCATCTTGGTGCCGAATACGCCCTTGGCGACGGCGCGGTCGAGCAGCGCGTCGAGGTCCGGCATCGGCTTCATCAGCTTGACGCCGTCGGCGGCGTCGGCGAGGCCCTTGTCGACCTTGAGGAAGGGGACGACGCCGCGCTTTTCCCAGAGATATTGCGCGGTCGGAATGCCGTCGATCTCGCGGTCCATGGTCTGTTCGAACAGGATCGCGCCCATCACCTTGTCACCGGTGAAGGCGGGCGACTTGATGATCCGGGCGCGCATCTGGTGGATGAGATCGAACATCTCGTCCTCGTTCGAATAGGCGCTTTCGGGGACGCCGTAGAGCTTCAGCGCCTTCGGCGTCGAGCCGCCGGACTGGTCGAGCGCCGCGATAAAGCCGTCCTTGTTCGCGGCCTGCGCCGCCATTTCCGCATTCGTCATGTGTCTCTCCTCTGATCGTGGCAGGGCTTATCAGAGGCGGGTTGCGGAAGAAATATGACGATGGCCGCGGTTAAACGATTTAAAAAGAATTCAATCGATTAAAAATTTGAAAAAAGCGAGTCCTGATCGGGAATTTCCCAATCCGGACAAGCAGATGCGCGATCTGGGGCGGTTCGCGAGGCGGGTGGCGAGGGGCCGGCGGCCCCCGGCTAAAAAATCCGTCAGGCTTCCAGTGCGGCGACGCCGGGCAGTTCCTTGCCTTCCATCCATTCGAGGAAGGCGCCGCCGGCTGTCGAGACATAGGTGAACTTCTCGGCGACGCCGGCATGGTTCAGCGCCGCGACGGTGTCGCCGCCGCCTGCGACCGAGACGAGGTTGCCGACCGCCGTTTCCGCGGCGGCGAAACGGGCGGCCGAGACCGTGGCCGTGTCGAAAGGCGCGATTTCGAAGGCGCCGAGCGGGCCGTTCCAGACGAGCGTCGCGGCCTGGTCGATCCAGCCATTGATCTTGGCGACCGAGATCGGGCCGACATCGAGGATCATCGCGTCCGCGGGGACGGAATTGACGTCGACGGTCTCGTTTTCCGCATGGGCCTTGAACTCTTTCGCGACGACCGCATCGTCCGGCAGGACAATGGCGCAGCCGGCGGCGACGGCCGCGGACATGATCGCGTTGGCGGTGTCGGCGAGGTCATGTTCGCAAAGCGACTTGCCGACATCGACGCCCTTGGCCGCCAGGAAGGTATTGGCCATGCCGCCGCCGATGACCAGCGCGTCGACCTTCTCCACGAGGTTCTGCAGCAGGTCGATCTTGGTCGAGACCTTGGCGCCGCCGACGATCGCGACGACCGGCTTCTGCGGCGAGCCGAGGCCTTTCTCGAGCGCCTCGAGTTCGGCCTGCATGGTGCGGCCGGCATAGGCGGGCAGCAGATGCGCGAGCGCCTCGGTGGTGACATGGGCGCGGTGCGCGGCGGAGAAGGCGTCATTGACGTAAATGTCGCCGAGTTCGGCCATCGCCTTGGCGAGATCCGGGTCGTTTTTCTCCTCGCCGGCATGGAAGCGGGTGTTTTCGAGCAGGACCACGTCGCCGTCGGCCATCTCGTCGATTTCCTTCTTCGCCGCCTCGCCGATGCAGTCGGACGCGAAATCGACGCGGTGATCGAGTTCCTCCTCGACAGCCTGGGCGACCGGGCGCAGCGACATTTCCGGGACGACCTTGCCCTTGGGCCGGCCGAAATGGGCGAGCAGGATGACCTTGACGCCCTTGCCCGACAATTCGGCGATGGTCGGCACGACGCGGCGGATGCGGGTGCGGTCGGTGACGACGCCGTCGGCCATCGGCACGTTGAGGTCGACGCGCACGAGCGCGCGCTTCCCGCTCACATCCGCTGGCAGGTCATCAAGCGTCTTGAAGCTCATAAAGTCTCTCCCGGTTCGAATGACGGTTTAATAGCCCCGGCGGGCCGGGCGAGGCAATGCGTCATATGTGCGGCGATCGCGATCGCTTCGCCGTTCGGCTCTTCGGCTCGACGGAGCAACCGCGCCAGATGCAGCGGGCCTTCCACCAGATCGCGAGGGCGACGAGCAGGAGAAGGGCGAAGGGGGCGAGGTCAGACATGGTTTTGAACTTAGGCGCGGTGTCCGGGAATGTCATCCCGCGCGACGTTCCCCGCCGGCTTGATGGGCTGGCCGCCAATTCCCTGCTTTGCAAGTCTTTCTGCAAGGAAAAGCGTGGTGACTGAAAGACAAACCGGTCGGCCGGTCCTGAATAGACGGTTAAGTTACCAAGGGCGCCCGCGTGTTGCGGGAAACAGAAAATTCACTCCCTGCTGATAATATTGGTCGCTATTGCGGAACTTCCGCATATCCATTTCGCAGGCGGCGGACGAGGCTGTTGACGACATTGAAATCCCAACTTGCCCGCTTGTGGGCCGTGCCCCGGGGCAATCCCGAGCTCGTCAAGGCACAGTTCGAGGTTTTCTCGCGCCAGGTTCCGCTGATGTATTCCATCGTGCTGGTCAATGCTTGGGCGCTTTCCTTCCTGTTCATGCATTCGGCCCCGTCATGGCTGACGGTGCATGTGCCCGCGGCCTTTACGGCGGTCTGCGTCATCCGGCTGTCGATCTGGTGGCGGGGCCGCCGTGTCCGGCCGACGCCGGAGGAGGCGCGGCAGGCGCTGATCCGCACCAACCAGTTCGCCGCCATCCTGTCGGTTACCATCACGATGTGGGCGTTGACCTTGGCCCGGTTCGGCGATGCCGCGCTGAACGGCAATGTCGCGTTCTTCATGGCGATCACCGGGGTCAGCGTGGTGGTCTGCCTTCTGCATCTGCGCTCCGCCGCCTTTATTGTCGGGCTGGTGATCGCGCTGCCCTTCGTGGCGCATTTCGGCATGATGGCGACGCCATCCTCGATCGCCATGGCGATCAACATGCTGTTCGTGACGACTTCGCTGCTCATTATCGTGGTGGTCCAGTCCGGCCATTTCGCCAACGCGATCGATTCGCGGACCAAGCTGGAACAGGCGAACCGGGACAATATCCGCCTGGCGAACCGCGACAGTCTGACCGGGCTGAACAATCGCCGCCAGTTCTTCGCGCGTCTCGAGGAAGCGTTCGAGGAGGCCAGGGCCAAAGGCCGGAACCTTGCTGTCGGAATCGTCGACCTGGACGGTTTCAAGCCCGTGAACGATCTCTACGGGCATGCGGTCGGGGACGCGCTGCTGATGGAGATCGGACAGTGTTTGACCAAACTGGCCGGCGAGGACATTCATGTGGCGCGGCTCGGCGGTGACGAGTTCGCTCTGATCTTCCTGGACTATTCGGGCGATGCCGACCTGCTGGAGAAAAGCGAAGCGCTTTGCACGGCGTTGCGCGAGCCGATCGTGCTTGCCGACGCGACGATCAGGATCACCGCATCGATCGGGCTTGCCGCCTTCCCGCAGACGGCCGGCCATGCAAACGAACTCTACGAGCGGGCGGATTACGCGCTTTACAGCGGCAAGCGCAGCCGGCGTGGGCACGCCACGCTCTTCACGGACGAGCATGTGAAGCAGATCGCGCGCAGCACGCGGCTGGAGCAGGCGCTGCGCGACGCGGATCTCGAACGGGAGATCACCGTGTTCTTCCAGCCAATCGCCGAGGTCCGGACCGGCAAAGTGGTGGCATTCGAGGCGTTGGCCCGGTGGACGAGCCCGGTCCTGGGGGCGGTATCGCCGGCGCTGTTCATTCCCGTTGCGGAGCGGGCGGGCCTTGTCGACCGACTGACGCGCATCCTGCTGAAGAAAGCGCTCGAGGCCGCCAGCAAATGGCCGGCCGATGTGCGGTTGTCCTTCAATCTTTCGACCCACGACATCAGTTCGTCGGAAGGGGTCATGCGGATCGTCGGCATTCTCTCGTCGAGCGGCATCCATCCGGAGAGGGTCGATTTCGAGATTACCGAAACGGCGATGATGTATGACTTCGAGCGCGCCAAGGCGGCGATCGAAACGTTGCGGACGATGGGCTGCGGCATCGCGCTCGACGATTTCGGAACCGGATATTCCAGCCTGACCCAGATCCACGCCCTGCCGCTGACCAGGATCAAGATCGACCGCCGCTTCGTTTCCGGCATCGACACATCGCCGGCCAGCTACAAGATCGTCAAATCGCTGCTTTCGCTCAGCCACGACATGGGGCTGGGTTGCGTGATCGAGGGTGTCGAGACGGATGAGGAAATGGAGACGCTGGCGCGGCTCGGCGCGCGCCTGATCCAGGGTTTCCACCTCTCCCCGCCGGTGCCCGAGGCGGACATTGCCGGGTTGCTCGCCGATCGGACGCTGGATCGCGCTACACGCTAGAACGCCGAGCGCACACGCAAATGCGTGTGCGGGTGTTGTTCGCCCTCGTTATGGACATGCGTGGTTTTGTCTTCGGCGACCGGGACCAATCCGAGATTCCCATGCATCACGCCGCGCTCGGAAAACAGCGCATCCGCATAGCCGGTTACACTCTGGAGCTGACCGCGCATGACGACGACGTCGATCGTCGTCGAGTGGTCGAGGGGGACCGAGAGGGCCGCGACGGTCTGGTCGTGGCGGTTCATCCGGCTCTGGGGGATGCGGCTCGCGAGATTGCGCACCGACTGGTCGACGGCGTAGCTGATGACGCCGAAGCAACTCGCGTCGACCGGACCGTCCATGCGGTTTGACAGTCCGTTTCGCACGAGATCGCGGATCGCCTCCGAACGGCTGGCGGCCCCGGTGCGCTCGATGAAAGCGTCGAGTTCCGCCGCGAGATCGTTGTCCAGCGTGATCGTCATTCTCTGCATGCCATGCGTCCTCCGGTCTCGCGCGCGCCGATGTTACCGGCTCGCGCTTCGCGACGGAAGCGAGGCGACGAATTTATGGCTGGGCCGTTTTACGGCTTGTGGAATCTCTTCAGTATGATTTATTGCTAAATTATTCATACTACTCGAATAGATAATGGAAGGGATGGCAGGTGATCGGGGTTTCACGGAAAATCGGATTGGCGGCGGGATTGATACTCGGTGCGAGCGCGCCGGCCTTGGCGCATTTCCAGGAGATCATCCCGTCGGCGGATGTGCTGCCGGAGGGGGGGCAAGTCACGGTGGACCTCGTCTTCACGCATCCGGTCGAGGGCGGTCCCGTGATGGAAATGGTCGCGCCTGCGAAAATGGGTGTTCTGAGCGGTGGTAAGGTGACCGATCTGCTCCCGGACCTTCAGGAAATGCCCGTTGACGGAAAATCTGCCTGGACTGTGACGCGCCACCTCGTCGAACCCGGGGCGTCGGTGTTCTTTGTCGAGCCGCAACCCTATTGGGAGCCGTCGGAGGGCAAATATATCGTCCATTATTCCAAGGTGGTCGTGGATTCCTATGCGTCCGGCGAGGGATGGGACGAGATGGTCGGCCTGCCGGTGGAGATCCAGCCGCTGGTGCGCCCGACGGGGCTTTGGACCGGCAATGCGTTTCGCGGCGTGGTGCTGAAGGACGGCGAACCGGCGCCATTCGCGGAAATCGAGGTGGAATTCATCAATGACGGATCGGTCACGCCTCCGAACGACGCCTTCATCACCCAGGTGATCAAGGCCGACGCAAATGGCACGTTCTCCTACACCATGCCGCGCGCCGGCTGGTGGGGCTTTGCCGCGCTGCTGGAAGGCGATACACCGATGCAGTCGCCCGACGGTGTGGCCGTGCCGGTGGAGCAGGGCGCGCTGATATGGGTGAAAGCAACCGACATGGCCGGAGACTGATCGCGAAATGGCCCATATTCCCGACGGCATCCTGTCGGCGCCGGTGCTGATCGGCGGCGCGGTCATCGCGGCCGGCGGCGTGGCGATCGCGCTGAAGAGGCTCGAGGACCGGATGGTTCCGCGCGCCGCGATCCTGTCGGCCGCGTTCTTCGCGGGCTCGCTGATCGCGGTGCCGGTTGGGCCGTCGAGCGTGCACCTGCTTTTTACCGGGTTGATGGGCGTGATGCTTGGCCTGATGGCGTTTCCCGCCGTGCTGGTCGCTCTGCTCTTGCAGACTGTGCTGTTCGGGTTCGGCGGGCTGACGACGCTTGGCGTCAACACGGTCAACATCGCCCTGCCGGGCGTGCTGCTCGGTCTCGCGCTCGGGCCTGCGATCCGGGCGGCGTCGCCGGGCCGGGCCGCGATGCTGGCCGCCGTTTGCGGCGCGCTGGCCGTCGCCGGAACGGGGTCGCTGGTGGCGCTGTCGCTGTGGCTGTCCTCGCCGGAATTCGTGCCGGTTGCGAAGGTGATGCTGATCACCTACCTGCCGCTGGCGCTCGGCGAAGCCGCCGTAACCGCAGCCGCTGTCGGCTTCCTATCCCGCGTCCAGCCGGCGGCGCTTCGCCCGGCGGCCGCATGACGCGCCTCCTTCTCGCGATCGTTCTCGCTGTGCTGTCGGTCCAGCCGGCGTTGGCACACAAGCTGAAAGTGTTCGCGACGATCGAGGGCGAGGGGGTGACCGGCTATGCCTTCTTCATCGGCGGCGGCCGGGCGCAGGGGGCCAGATGGGTTGCGGTCGAAGGAGACGACACGCCGCTCGGCGAGGGGCGGACGGATTCGGAAGGCCGCTTCAGCCTCGTTCCGCCGCAACCGGTGACGGCGGATATCCGGATCACGATCGACACCGAAGAGGGCCATATCGCGAGCGCTGTCCTGCCGGTGACGCGGTTTGGCGGCGTTGCGGCCGAAACATCCGAGACTGGGATGACGACGGCGGCGGCGGAGAAGGCCGCGCCGGCACCCGCATCCGAGGAGACCGCGCGGCTGGTCGAGGCGGCGGTGCAGCGACAGGTCGAACCGCTGCTCGAGCGGATCGAGGCAATGGATGCGCGGCTGCGCTACACCGACATGATGTCAGGCCTGTTCCTGATCGCGGGGCTCGCCGGAATGGCGCTCTGGGCGCTCGGGCGCAAGGATCGCGGCAAGTGATCGGAGCGGGCACGTGACGGGAGCGGGCAAGTGATCGCGCTGCCGGACGATCTGCGGGTGCGGCTGGTGACGGCGCTGATACTGGTCGTCGCGGTTTCGCAGCTCCAGACCCTGCCAGTCGCCGCCACTGTGCTGGCGGCGGTCGTCGCGGTAGCGGCGATCACGGGGATCGGCGGCAAGGCGTGGCTCAGGATGCTGCATGTCGAGACCTTCATGATCTTGCTGTTCCTGACGCTGCCCTTTTCCGTGCCGGGCCGTGCGGTGCTGACAGTCGGACCGTTCGATGCTTCGGCGGAAGGCTTCGTCCGTGCCGCGGTCATCGCCTGCAAGGTTTCCGCCTCGGTGCTGACGATCGTCGTGCTCCTCGGCTCGGTCGAGGCGATGCGGCTGGGGGCGGCGCTTCATTCCTTGCGGGTGCCGGAGCCGATCGTGCGGCTGTTCGTCCTGACAGTGCGCTATTTGTCGGTGATCGGCGGCGAGGCGCGCCGGCTGCAGGAGGCGATGCGCGCGCGGGCCTTTCGTCCCGGCTCCAACCGGCATACTTGGCGCAGCTACGGCAATCTTGTCGGCATGTTGCTGGTGCGCGCGCTCGACCGCGCCCAGAGGGTTGAGGAAGCGATGCTCTGCCGCGGCTTTTCCGGCCGCTTCCCCTGGCAGGAAGCGCCGCCGCTGGCGCGGTCCGAGATGGGGTTCATGGCGCTTGCCGTATCGGCGGCGGTGCTGATAACCGTGGCCGACAGGCTATGAGCGATCCGATTTCCCTTTCCGAAGTGACGGTCGAGCGCGACGGCGCGGCCGTGCTGCACGATATCTCCTTTGCGCTCGGCGCGAGCGAGCGGCTGGCGATCGTCGGTCCGAACGGGGCGGGCAAGACCACCTTGCTGCGGACCATCGCAGGGCTGGAGCGGGCCAAGGCGGGGCGGGTGACCCTGTTCGGCAAGGATTGCGGCTCGGAAGCCGATTTCCGAGTGACGCGGCCGCGTATCGGCTTCCTGTTCCAGGACAGCGACGACCAGCTCTTCTGCCCGACCGTGGCGGAGGATGTCGCCTTCGGGCCGCTCAATACGGGCTGCACGAGCGAAGAGGCCTTCGCGCGGGCAAGCGAGGTGCTCGGCACGCTCGGCATCGGCCATCTCGGCGACCGGATCATCCACAAGCTGTCGGGCGGCGAGAAACGGCTGGTCTGTCTGGCCGGGTTGCTGGCGATGCGGCCGGACGTGCTGTTGCTCGACGAGCCGACGAATGGCGTCGACACGGAAAACGGCGCGCGGCTCAGGCACCAGTTGCGGGCTTTCGGCGGCGCGATGATCCTCGTCTCGCATGATGACGGTTTCGTCGCGGATCTGGCGAACCGGGCGCTGGTGCTGGAGGACGGAAGGCTGCGCGCCGCCGAGATCCACGAGCATCCGCACATGCACAGCCATGCGCATGTGCATGCGCTGCCCGAAGGGACCTGACGCGGCTAGGCGTCCTCGTCCGGCGGACCGGCATACCAATGCGTGCCTGCGCCGCTTTCGCGCGATCCCGGGAGATCGCGATCGATGTTGCGGCGGAAGAGGCGGGAGACGAAAAAGCCGGCCGCGCCGATCAGGATCGCAATCGCGATGAAGATCAGCGGGCCGGCTTGCATTGTTCAGGCAGCGATCAGATCAGAGCAGCTTGCCCATAGCGACGGCGGTGTCGGCCATGCGGTTGGAGAAGCCCCATTCATTGTCGTACCAGGACAGGATGCGCACGAGGTTGCCTTCCATGACCTTGGTCTGGTCGCCCTGGAAGGTCGAGGAATGCGGGTCGTGGTTGAAGTCGACGGAGACCAGCGGCTCCTCGGTGTAGCCGAGAATGCCCTTCAGTTCGCCTTCGGCGGCGGCCTTCACGGCGGCGTTGACCTCTTCCTTCGTCACGTCGCGCGACGGGATGAACTTCAGGTCGACGACGGAGACGTTCGGGGTGGGGACGCGGATCGCCGAGCCGTCGAGCTTGCCGGCGAGTTCCGGCAGGACGAGGCCGACGGCCTTGGCGGCGCCGGTCGAGGTCGGGATCATCGACAGCGCCGCGGCGCGGGCGCGATGCAGGTCCTTGTGCATCGTGTCGAGCGTCGGCTGGTCGCCGGTATAGGCGTGGATCGTCGTCATGTAGCCCTTCTCGATGCCGAAGGACTTCTGCAGGACATAGGCGACCGGCGCGAGGCAGTTGGTGGTGCAGGACGCGTTGGAGACGACGAGGTCGTCGGCGGTCAGCACATCATGGTTGACGCCGTAGACGATGGTCTTGTCGGCGCCCGATGCGGGCGCGGAGACGAGAACGCGCTTGGCTCCGGCTTCCAGATGCAGCGAGGCCTTCTCCTTGGCGGTGAAGATGCCGGTGCATTCCATGACCACGTCGACACCGAGATCGCCCCAGGGCAGATTCTTCGGGTCGCGCTCGGCGAGCACCTTGAACGAGTCGCCGCCCTCGATGTGGATGGTGTCGCCCTTCACCTCGACGGTTTTCGGGAAACGGCCATGCACCGAGTCGTAGCGCATCAGGTGGGCGTTGGTCTCGACCGGGCCGAGGTCGTTGATCGCGACGATGTCGATGTCCTTGCGTCCGGATTCGTAGATGGCGCGAACGACGTTGCGGCCGATGCGGCCAAATCCGTTGATGGCGACTTTAACGGTCATGCGTATTCCTCCGTTTGAGTTGGGGGGACCTTAGTTATGTTGCCCGCCGTCGTGAATGCGTGTTTCGGCCGCATTCACGATCGCCTCGGTTGTGATGCCGAAATGGGCGTAGAGTTCCTTGTAGGGGCCGGAAGCACCGAAAGAGTCCATGCCGATGAAGGCGCCGTCAAGGCCGATGATCGCATCCCATCCCTGGCGGATGCCGGCTTCCACGGCGATCTTCACCTTGGCGCTGCCGATGATGGCGGCGCGATAGTCGGCGGATTGCGCGAGGAAGATGTCCATGCAGGGCACGGAGACGACGCGGGTCGGATGACCGTTGGCTTCGAGCGCATCCTTGGCGGCTAGCGCGATCTCGACTTCCGAACCGGTGGCGAAGATGGAGACGACGGCGTCGTCGCTGGCCGGAGACAGCTCGTAGGCGCCGAGCGCGCAGCGATTGTCGCTCTCGTATTCGGAGCGGACTGTCGGCAGGTTCTGGCGGGTCAGGGCGAGGGTCGACGGCGTCTGCATGTTCTGCAGCGCCAGCTCCCAGCACTCGGCGGTTTCCATCGCGTCGGCCGGCCGGAAGACGTTGTGGTTCGGGATCGCGCGCAGCGCGGCCAGATGCTCGACCGGCTGATGGGTCGGGCCGTCCTCTCCGAGACCGATGGAATCATGCGTCATGACGAAGATGTTGCGGATGCCCATCAGCGAGGCGAGGCGCATGGCGGGACGGGCATAGTCCGAAAAGACCAGGAATGTACCGCCATAGGGGATCAGGCCGCCATGCAGCGCGATGCCGTTCATCGCAGCCGCCATGGCATGCTCGCGGATGCCGTAATGGACGTAGCGGCCGGAGAAATCCTCCGGCGAGATATTGGTTGTCTGACTGGTCTTCGTGTTGTTGGAGCCGGTCAGGTCGGCCGAGCCGCCCAGCGTCTCGGTGACGGCGCCGTTGATGACTTCCAGCGCGTTTTCCGAGGATTTGCGGGTGGCAAGCGTCGGCTTGTCGGCGGCGAGCTGTTTCTTGTATTTCTCCATCGCCGGTTCGAGGCCCGCGGGAAGGTCGCCGCGCATGCGGCGCTCGAACTCGCCGCGTAGCGTGGCGTCGGCCTCGCCGAGGCGTTTTTCCCAGGCGACGCGCTGCTTGCCCGCGTTCAGGCCGACGACGCGCCAGTCATCGAGGATTTCCGACGGGATTTCGAAGGGCTCTGCGTCCCAGCCGAGCGCCTTGCGGGCGCCGGCGATTTCCTCGGCGCCGAGCGGCGACCCGTGCACCTTCGAGGTGCCGGCCTTGGTCGGCGCGCCGAAACCGATGGTGGTGCGGCAAGCGATCAGCGTCGGGGCTTCCGAGGACCGGGCACGCTCAACGGCCGCCGCGATCTCGTCGGGATCGTGGCCGTCGACCGAGATGGTCTCCCAGCCGGACGCCTCGAAGCGGGCCTGCTGGTCGGTGGAGTCGGCGAGCGACACCTTGCCGTCGATGGAAATTCCGTTGTCGTCCCAGAAGACGATCAGCTTCGACAGCTTCAAATGGCCGGCAAGCGTCAGCGCTTCCTGGCTGATGCCTTCCATCAGGCAGCCGTCGCCGGCGAGCACATAGGTATAGTGGTCGACGAGGTCGCCGCCGAACTCGTCGGCGAGCTTCTTCTCCGCGATCGCCATGCCGACTGCGTTGGCGAAGCCCTGGCCGAGCGGACCCGTGGTCGTCTCGATGCCGGCGGCGTGGCCGTATTCCGGATGGCCGGCGGTCTTCGCGCCGAGCTGGCGGAAGTTGCGGATTTCCTCGATCGTCATGTCCTCGTAGCCGAGGAGATAGAGCAGCGAGTAGAGCAGCATCGATCCGTGACCGGCCGACAGGACGAAGCGGTCGCGGTCCGGCCATTTCGGGTTCATCGGATCAAATTTCATGAACTTCGAAAACAAAACCGTCGCGATGTCGGCCGCGCCCATCGGCAGGCCGGGGTGGCCGGAATTGGCCGCCTGCACCGCATCCATGGAGAGAAATCGGATCGCATTCGCCATCCGGTCGTGTTTTTCGCGTGCCGTCATGGGGGTTCCTGAGGGTTTTCCTGTGTGCGCCGCCGGGTTCGAGCCTTGGCTTCCGGGCGGTCCGGATCGAAATCGCGCGACACATAGCAGGTCGCCGAGACGAGTCAACAAAGCCGGCGGTTTGGGCGGATTGCCGCGTCACGACTCCATTACGTTGCGTCAGTTCTGTCCTGTGGGTTTGTTCACGCCATGTTTGAAAAGACCTTGCGAAGCGGCTACCTTGATGCACCGTCTTATTGCTTCGGCATAAGGCCCTCAATTGCATGGCGTTCGTAGCGGCGGGGGAGTCGAGAGTATCCGGCATGGCATCTGAACAGACCCTCTCGGAAGTCCTGAGCAGGCTCGACCGGGCCGTGGCCTCCCTGGAGAACACGGTCGAACGGCAGCTCGAAGTGCGCGAAAACTATCGCGACGCGGAGGAGGAAGTGCAGCGCATGAACTCCGACCGCGGCCGTCTCGCCGGCGAGCTGGACGCGTCGGAATCGCGTGCCGAACGGTTGGAGGACGTCAACAAGGAGGTCTCGCGCCGGCTGGTCACGGCGATGGAAACCATCCGCACCGTGCTCGACCGCTAGTTTTATCTTTTTTTCGGAAAGTCCTTTTCATGTCCCAGGTATCAGTGACGATCGACGGCAAGGCCTATCGCATGGCCTGCGATCCCGGCCAGGAGGAGCACCTGCAGGATCTCGCCGGGCGTCTCGACCAGTATGTCAAGCATCTCAAGGGCTCGTTCGGCGAGATCGGCGACCAGCGCATCACGGTGATGGCCGGCATCATGGTGATGGACGAACTGGTGGAACTGCAAAAGCGCGTGACCGGACTGGAGTCCGAAATGGAGTCGCTGCGGCGCACGCGCGACGAGGCGCTTCAGCGCGCCGACAATGTCGACGATCTTTTGAAAGAGCGGCTCAGTTCCGTGACGGACAAGATCGAGGCCGTGGCGGCGAAATTGGCGTGACGCCCACTGGCTTTCGCCCAGCCACCAACCTATATCGCGGTTTGACCGACTGCGCTTCGCGACAGGAAACAATTTCCCCGGGGCCTTACGCATCTCAAGGGAGCTGTCCCTGACCGGGCTCGTGGGCTCGGATATACGGCGCCCACCTACAAAAGTAGGTTCCCGGGATGCCGCTTTCCATCGGCTGTCGTGGTCGGTCTCCTTACTTTCACCTGATACTTTGCTAGAAATCGTCGGGCGATTTGTTGGCAGCCCACAGGGGGATTCCGCCGATGTCCTCGGATGTTCGCGGCGTGGCGGTTCTCGTCTTTCTCGCGATATATTTGATTGTCGGCAGCGGATACTGGGTATTCGTCGGCTGGGGCAGTCGCCAGTTTCTGTCGCGTAAAAAGGCTCGCTTTGAACCTGTCTTTGGATTGCTCCAGATTACGCTCCTGTTCTGCATGGCCTATACGGTCTGTTTTGATGAGGTTCTGGTTTTTGTAGCCCCGCCGCTCTCGTTCGCAATAGTCGCCGAGCGTGCTTATTCCTATGAATTTCTCCATTCCAGTCTGGCCTTCGGAAGCGCCGCGGCGATTGTTGTATTCATCGTCCTGAGACTCAGCAGAACAAGACTGGCGCCTTTGAGCTATTTGGCTGCGGCGGTGGCCTTCTGCGCCGTATCCTATCCCGTAGCGGCGAATGTGGCCCACCGCGGCCAGACCCACGCTATCGAAAAATTCGCACCGGATTGCTTTGATAGAAAATCTCTTCTGCACTCCATTCGCATTTCAGGCGCAGAGTTCCAGCAAGACTATCATTTGCTCGCGATCAAAGATCGCGTGTTGTACGGATGGAGCTTTCGCGAGTTCGATTTCTATCCTATTCCGGCAACAACCGCTCCGAACGGTTCGTATGAACTCTATCAGGAATGCTACGGCCCGGACGGGAGCGAGCGAGCATTTCCGAAGTGACTATCTGATGACAAAAAAAGAAATCCGCGCGGCGTGTCTGGCCAGACGGGACGCCATTCCGGCCGATCTGCGCATCGAGAAGAGCCTCGCCATGGCCGAGCATGGCGCGGCGATCGAATTCGAGCCGGGGACGGTGGTGTCGGGCTTCATGCCGATCCGCTCCGAGGCCGATATCCGTCCGCTGATGTTCGCGCTGCGCGAGAAGGGCGCGCGGCTCTGCCTGCCGGTTGTGCTGGACCGCGAAACGATCGTTTTCCGGGACCTGGTGCGTGGCGCGGAACTGGTCGATACCGGTTTCGGCACGGCGGGTCCGGGGCCGGAGGCCGAGGTCCTCGACCCGGCACTCCTGCTGGTGCCGCTGTCGGCCTTCGATGCGGCGGGCAACCGGATCGGCTACGGAGCGGGCCATTACGACCGGGCGATCGCGCGGCTTCGCGCCAACGGCATGACGCCCCGGCTGATCGGCGTCGCCTTCGCCTGCCAGGAGGTCGAACAGGTGCCGGCGGAGCCGCATGACGTGCCGCTGGACGCGATTTTGACGGAAGACGGCTTGCGCCAGCTTGGCGGGCGGGCCTAGGAATGGGCGATGAGACTACTTTTTCTTGGCGACATGGTGGGCCGGTCGGGCCGTAACGCGGTCTATGAGCGGCTTCCGGGACTGATCTCCGATTACAAGCTCGATTTCGTCGTGGTGAATGGCGAGAACGCCGCCGGCGGTTTCGGCATCACCGAGGCGATCCTGACCGACACGCTGGACGCCGGCGCCGATGTGGTGACGACGGGCAACCATGTCTGGGACCAGCGCGAGGCGCTGGTGTTCGCCGACCGGCATGCGCAGTTTCTGCGGCCCGCCAATTTCCCGAAGGGCACGCCCGGCAAGGGCATGGGCGTCTACACGGCGAAGAACGGCGCGCGGGTGATGGTCTCCAACATCATGGGCAAGGTGTTCATGGCACCCGATCTCGACGATCCGTTCTCCTGTGCCGAGGAGCAATTGTCCGGCGGCGGGCTCGGATCCGAATTCGACGCCGTGGTGTTCGATTTCCATGCCGAGGCGACCTCGGAGAAGATGTGTTTCGGCCATTTCGTCGACGGGCGAGCGAGCCTCGTGGTTGGCACCCATACGCACACGCCGACGGCCGACCACCAGATCCTTTCCGGCGGTACGGCCTATCTCTCCGACGCCGGCATGTGCGGCGACTACGATTCCTCGCTCGGCATGGACAAGGAGGAGCCGCTCAACCGGTTCCTGTCGAAGATCCCGAAGGGCCGCTTCGAGGCGGCATCCGGCCCGGCGACCATCTGCGGCGTCGCGGTCGAGGTCTCCGACCGCACCGGGCTCGCCGAAAAGGTCTCGCCGCTGCGGCTCGGGCCGCGGCTGCAGGAGGTCATGCCGGACTGGTGGTAGGGTCTCGCGCGGTCAGTCGTCGAACCGGTCGCGGAACATGATGATCGGCTCTACCTTCTCGCAATTGTAGACCACGCAGCGCGGATTGTCCTTTGTAGGAACCGTTTTCGCGACGTGTGTCTGCCCGATGGGACAGCTTCGGCGCGGGCTCTCGTAGCGATCATACAGGAAATAGTTGGCGACGTTCTTCGACGGGTAGCGCACGACGGCGGACCCATCGCGGATGATCGTCTGCTGGACGGTCGCGCAGCTGTTGAGATCGGCGCGGATGCGGGTGACGGCGTGGGCCTGGGTGGCGGTCAGCAATGCGACCGTGGCCGCTGCGCCGATGCGGGTGATGGTGCGTTTCATGGACGGACTCCTGTTTACACGTCGGATAGAACGCAAATCGGTCGGAAGCGTGATCGGTTGTCCGATTGGCTGGCTAATAATGTCGCAGCCTTCGATCCCGGTTCGGTGCGCCTATCGATGGGTATGACGAACCGATCCGGCAATTTGTTTCAGGACTTCGCGGATAAAATCCGCGCCGATCCGCTAACCCCTGAACTGCAGATTGGCCGGGACCATGATCGTCGGGCGCTTCGGCAGGTCGCGCACGGTGATGGCGATGGAATTGCCTTCGAGATGTTCGATCGCGAATTCGGAGCTCATCATTTCCAGAAACCGGGAAATATGGGTGCCGCGAAGATGCATCGGCAAAACGATGGAGGAACGCAGGCGGCTGGTGATTTCGGCCATGCCGGTATGCGACAGCGTCAGTCCGCCATCGACTGGCACCATGAGGATGTCGAGACGGCCGATCTCGGCATAGTGCGTGTCGGTCAACGGGTGATGCAGATGGCCGAGATGGCCGATACACAGGCCGGCGACCTCGAAGATGAAGATGGAATTGGCATCCGGGATCATGCCGCCGCTTTCCCACGAGCGGATGTCGGTCGTCACGTTGCGGACATAAACGTCATCGACGACGACGTGATGTTCGGCCGGCTCGGGTCCGTTCGGATTCCAGCCCGGCAGGACGTGCTCGATGCTGGGATCGGGATTGAGCGTGTAGTGGGTGGAATGCGCCCGGTTCATCGTGACGACACGCGGCAGCGGGTCGGCGCCATAGAAGCCCGAGAAATCGGTAGCGATGGCGACGCCGGCGGGCGTTTCGATGCGATAGGTCGAATGGCCCTCGAAGCTGATCGTGACCGCCTCGCTCATGCCGAGCGGGTTTTCCGAGGCGCTGGCGGAGGCATAGATGACCTTCGGGAACAGGTCGGGCAGGGTCTGCGCGATGGCGAGGCACTGGCTCGGCGGCTGGCCTTCGCCTTCGGTTTGGGCGAGGGCGGGACCGCCAAGGGCGGCCAGCGAGAGGGCGGCAGATGCAATCAGCGTTCTCAAAAGGCGCATGTCTGTCTCCAGGATCCGGCTTCTTTCAAGTCTAGGCGCAGTTCTCCGAATGGCGAATCACATTGAAGTCAGGACGGCGCGGCAATGCGTCCCTGGGCTTACTGCGGCACCAGCATGCGGCGTTCCTTCAGGAAGGGATGGAGCGCCACGGCCTGGCGGAGGATGTCCTGGCCTTCGTCGAAACGGTTTGTGCTGAGATAGATAAGGCCCACGCCGGCGAGCGCGCCGAAATGGCGCGGCTCCAGTTCGAGCGTCTTGTCGAGGTCGGCAAGCGATGCGTCGTAGTCGCCTTTGAGGAAATGGATGAAGGCGCGCTGGTTCCAGCCCTCGGCGTAACCGGGATCGCGTTCTATGACGCCTGAGAAGGTTTGAAGCGCCGCGTCCCAATCGTAGGATTCGCGCTGGCGCATGCCGAGGGCGATGGCGTCGCGGATTTCGACATCGGGGTGGTCGATCCACATTTCCCAAACCGCGTCCTCCGCGCGGCGGCCCTCTTCCTCGGTGGTCGCGGCGGCGAGCCGCTCGAACAGGCGTTCGGCCAGTGCCTCGCGGTCGAGCGGCGCGGCACCGAGCGCGACGGGCCAGAGGGCGAGAAGCGCGACCAGCGCGGCGATGGGCAATCTGAGGCGTGAGGTCATCGGCTCCTCCCGATCTTCACGACAATCTATCGCGCGGCGGATCGCCGGCAAGAGATCGACTTGCCGTCCGGCTGGACGCAAGCGGCGATCTTTCATATAAGCCGCGCGATTTTCCTTTATTCGCATCAGACGGAGAGACCATGGCCGGTCATTCTAAATTCAAGAACATCATGCACCGCAAAGGACGCGCCGACGCGGCCCGCTCGAAACTGTTTTCGCGCCTATCCAAGGAAATCACCGTCGCGGTGAAGATGGGCGGCGGCACGACCGATCCGGACATGAATCCGCGCCTGCGCCTGGCTGTGGCCAACGCCAAGGGCCAGTCGATGCCGAAGGACAATATCCAGCGCGCCATCAGCAAGGGCACGGGCGGCGATGCGGAGGACTACAAGGAGATGCGCTACGAGGGCTACGGCCCGGGCGGCGTCGCCGTCATCGTCGAGGCACTGACCGACAATCTCAACCGCTCGGCTTCCAACATCCGCGCCTGCTTCTCCAAGAACGGCGGGTCTTTGGGCGAGACCGGCTCGGTCTCCTTCATGTTCGATCGGGTGGGCGAGATAGTCTACAAGCCGGAAGCCGGCGACGCCGATGCGATCATGGAGGCGGCGATCGAGGCGGGCGCGGAAGACGTTGAAACCGACGAGGACGGCCATACGATCACCTGCGCTTTCGAGGATATCGGCGCGGTCTCCACGGCGCTGGAAGAGGCGTTGGGCGAGCCGGAGTCGGTGAATGTCATCTGGAAGCCGCAGAATCGCACGCCGGTCGACGAGGCCAAGGCGGGTACGCTGATGAAGCTGCTCGACGCGCTCGACGAGGACGACGACGTGCAGAATGTCTATTCCAACGAGGACATCGCCCAGGACGTGATGGAGCGGCTGTCGGCGTAAACCGTCAGGGACGCAGCCCGTCCAGGGCGGGCAGCGTCAGGATGGCGGCGGCGAGGACGATCGTCAGCGCGATGCGCTTGTAGGTCGCCTCGCTGGAAAAGCCGAACAGGCGCGCGCCGATCATCAGGCCGGCGAGGTAGACTGGCGCATAGAGCGCACCCTGGGTGACGGCCTGCCTCGTGACGAGATCGGCGAGGAACAGGCCGACGGCCGAAAAGACCGACGTGATCGCGAAATAGATGATCAGATTGGCGCGCACGAAGCCGGCACCGGTGCGCAGCGCCATCCAGTAAAGGATGACCGGCGGACCGGCGATGGCGGCGGCGCTGCCGAGGAAGCCGGACATGCCGCCGACGGCGAGCCGGACCGGCACGTTGCGCGGTCCGTGATAGTACCAGCCCGACCAGAGGATCGCGACGGCGACGAAGATCACCGCCGACATGAACCAGCGCAGCGTCTCCGTGTCGCCCGTTTTCAGGAACCAGATGCCAAGCGGCATGAGCAGCGCATAGCCGGCGGCGACGGGGGCCAATTCGCGCAGCTTCACCTTTTTCAGCGCGCCGACGATCAACGGGATCATCGGCAGCGAGTCGATAACCAGCAGGATGACGATGGCGACCTTGGGACCGAAGGTCATCGCGCCGACCGGGCCGACGATCATGCCGGTGCCGAAGCCGGAAAAGCCGCGCACGACCCCGGCGACAGCGACCGCCGCCATCAGCACGAAGAAGCTCGCGTCGAGCGGGATGCCCAGAAGTGTCACGGAGAAATTCCCGGAGAGAAGAGATGCCAGACCTCTCGCATGGCGTGCAATCGAGGGCAAGATGTGCGTTTTGTTTTCTTTTTGTTCACATAAGCCGTGGCACAGGCTAACGTGACCGCGGAGATGGATATGGGACAGGCGATTCGCATTATCGGGATCGATCCGGGCTTGCGCCGGACCGGCTGGGGCGTGGTGGAAAGCCTCGGCAACAGCTTGCGTTTCGTTGCCTCCGGCACGGTGCGCTCCGACGACAAGGCCGATCTCGCCTCGCGGCTCTGCCAGTTGCATGACGGGCTGGCCGATATCCTGCACGCGCACATGCCGGACGAGGCGGCGGTGGAGCAGACCTTCGTCAACAAGGACGCGACGGCGACGCTGAAGCTCGGCCAGGCGCGGGGCATCGCCATGCTGGTTCCGGCGCGGGCCGGCGTCCGGGTCGCGGAATACGCGCCGAACGCGGTCAAGAAAGCGGTGATCGGCGTCGGCCATGGCGACAAGAAGCAGATCCACATGATGGTGAAGGTGCTGATGCCCAAGGCGACTTTCGATACGGACGACGCAGCGGACGCGCTGGCGATCGCCATCTGCCATTCGCATCACCGTATGAGCGCGGTTCACCAAGCGAGGCTGGCGACGGCATGATCGGCAAGCTGAAGGGAACGGTCGACGAGGTCGGCGAGGATCACGCGATCATCGACGTGCATGGCGTCGGCTATGTCGCGTTCTGTCCGGCGCGCACGCTTTCGGGCCTGAACGAGGGCGAGGCGGCGGTGCTGCATATCGAGACCTATGTGCGCGAGGACATGATCCGGCTCTACGGTTTCGCCACGCATCTGGAACGCGAGTGGTTCCGGCTGCTTCTGAGCGTGCAGGGGGTCGGCGCGAAGGTGGCGCTGGCGGTGCTGTCGACGCTGTCGCCAGCCGATCTCGCCAATGCGATCGCGCTGCAGGACAAGGCGATGGTGGCCCGCGCGCCGGGCATCGGGCCGAAGGTGGCGCAACGCATCGTCTCCGAACTGAAATCAAAGGCGCCGGCCTACGCCGGCGGCGCGACGGGCACGATCGGTCTGAAGCAGGAGCTGGGCGAGGGCGTCGCGCCTGCGCCTGTCACCGACGCGGTCTCCGCGCTTTCCAATCTCGGCTACAGCCGCGAGCAGGCGGCGAATGCCGTCGCCGCGGCGGTGAAGGAGGCGGGCGAGGGCGCGGATAGCGCCAAGCTGATCAGGTTGGGGCTTAAGGAATTGTCACGGTAAGCTGCAAGGAGGGCTTTCTTGCGTATGCTAGAACGTCTTACTATTTTAATGCTGTAAGACAAAATTTGAAGGAGAGGAAAATTGGGCGCATATACGACCATGACCTCAAAAGGGCAGCTCACCATTCCCAAGGATGTGCGTGAACAGCTCAGCCTTAAACCGGGCACGCGGTTTTACGTGACGGTGCTGGATGGCCATGTGGTAGCGCTTCCCAAGACGGTGCGGCTGGCCGACCTCGCCGGCATTCTCGGCAAGCCGCCGAAAGGGGCGGGGGCGACGCTTGAAGAAATCGACGAGGCGATTGGTCGGGCAGTCGGCGAAGACGATGAGCGCATCAAGCGCGAGTGGCACGAAGGTCGCTCCGGCTAGATGAAGGCGGTCGATACAAATGTACTGCTGCGGTACCTTGTCGGTGATGACGAGCAACAATCGCTGGCCGCCGCCGGTTTCATGCGGCAGCGGACCGAGGAAGATCCGGCTTTCGTCAGCTTGATAGTGCTAGCCGAGATCATATGGGCATTGCGAACCCATTACGGTTATCCGCGCGATCAGGTGCACACGCTGCTCATGTCGCTCGTCAAGACGGCGGAAGTGGCGCTCGAAGATGAGGAGTTTCTGTCACTGTTGATAACCGGGGACAAACCGATCAAGGGCGATATCGCGGATCACCTCATTTCGCATTGCGCGTCCCGTGCCGGGTGTTCGGTGACGGTGACGTTCGACAGAAAAGCCGCGAAATCCGTTCCGGGCATGGAGCTTCTGCAATGAGCGATCCGGCGCGCCTGATATCGCCCGAAAAGCGCGGCGAGGATGTCGATGTGGCGCTCAGGCCGCAGACGCTGGACGATTTCACCGGCCAGAAGGCCGCGCGGGCGAACCTGAAGGTTTTCATCGAGGCGGCGCGGGGGCGCGGCGAGGCGCTGGACCATGTGCTGTTCGTCGGGCCGCCCGGGCTCGGCAAGACGACGCTGGCGCAGATCATGGCGAAGGAACTGGGCGTCAATTTCCGCGCCACCTCCGGCCCGGTCATCGCCAAGGCGGGCGATCTCGCGGCGCTATTGACCAATCTCGAAGAGCGCGATGTGTTGTTCATCGACGAGATCCACCGGCTCAATCCGGCGGTGGAGGAAATCCTCTATCCGGCGATGGAGGATTTCCAGCTCGACCTGATCATCGGCGAGGGGCCGGCGGCGCGGTCGGTGAAGATCGATCTCGCCAAATTTACGCTGGTTGCGGCGACGACACGGCTCGGGCTGCTGACGACGCCGTTGCGCGATCGGTTCGGCATACCGGTGCGGCTCGATTTCTATACGACCGAGGAACTGGAGACGATCGTCCGGCGCGGCGCGCGGATCATGGGGCTCGCCATGAGCGACGACGGCGCGCGCGAAGTGGCGAAGCGGGCGCGCGGCACGCCGCGCATCGCCGGGCGGCTGCTGCGCCGGGTGCGCGACTTCGCCGATGTCGCCAAGGCCGAGCAGGTGACGCGCGAGATCGCCGACGAGGCGCTGACGCGGCTCGATGTCGACGCGATCGGGCTCGACATGCTCGACCGGCGCTACCTGACAATGATCGCGCGCAATTTCGGCGGCGGTCCGGTCGGGATCGAGACGATCTCGGCGGCGCTGTCGGAGCCGCGCGACGCCATCGAGGACATCATCGAACCGTTCCTGATCCAGCAGGGCTTCATCCAAAGGACACCGCGCGGGCGCATGCTGACGGCGCGGGCGTGGGGCCATCTCGGCCTTGCCGCGCCGAAAGACCTCGCGGCGATGCAGGCGAACCTGTTCGACGGGGACGATTGAGGCCGCCGTATCCGGCGATCGATAGAGGCAGGACAGCTTGGCTTTCAAGGTAGCCCGATATGCGTTCACGCCGCCGCACTGGCCGGCTGGCCTGCGGTTGCGCGCGGTGATGCTATCGGACATCCACGCCTGCTGGCCCTGGATGACGCGGGCTCGGATCGAACAACTGGTCGGCGAGGCGAATGCGCTCGAGCCCGACATCTTTTTCCTACTCGGCGATTATGTGCAGGCGGTGAAGATCTTCGGCCGGCCGGTTCCGCATCCGGATTTCGCCCATCCGCTTGCCGGCCTGTCGGCGCCGCTCGGCGTCCACGCGGTGCTCGGCAATCACGACTGGAGCGACGACGAGGAGGCCGTGAAGCGCGGCGCGGGGCCGACCGAGGCGGGCGAGGCGCTCGAGGCGGTCGGCATCCCGGTCTATCACAACAGGTCCGTGCGACTGGAGCATGGTGATGGGGCGTTCTGGCTGGCCGGGCTGGAAAGCCAGCGCGCCTTCTGGCTGCCGCGCAAGGAACGGAGCCGGAAGAACCATTTCCGGGGGCTGGACGACCTCGAGGGCACCCTGGCGCAGGTGACGACCGACGAGCCGGTGATCCTGATGGCGCATGAGCCCGATATTTTCGATAGCGTGCCGGACCGGGTCTCGCTGACATTGTCCGGCCATACCCATGCCGGCCAGATCAACCTGTTCGGCTGGACGCCGGTGGTGCCGTCCTATCACGGCACCCGTTTCCTGCATGGCCATATCGTCGAGGACGGGCGGCATCTGATCGTCTCGGCGGGGCTCGGCCATTCCGGCGTTCCGTTCCGTTTCATGGCGCCGCCGGAGATCGTGCTCCTGGAACTCGGTGGCGGGCCGGCATGAAGAAGATCGGGCTGATCGGCGGGCTGAGCTGGGTTTCGACGGCGGACTATTACCGGCGGCTGAACGAGATGATGCAGGCGCGCATGGGTGGCGTGACTTCGCCACGCATCGTCCTCGAAAGCGTCAATCGCCAGGCCTATGTCGACGCGGTGATCGAGCGGGAGAACGAGGTCGAGGCGGGCGCGATCATCATGGAGGCGGCCCGGTCGCTGGAGTTGGCGGGCGCCGATTTCATCATGATCTGCTGCAACGATGTCCATCGCTTCGTGCCGGCGATCGGGCTCAGGATTTCCATCCCTTTTCTGCATATCGCCGAAGCGACGGCGCAGGCGATCAAGGCGAAAGGCTTGCAGAGGGTCGCGTTGCTCGGCGTGCGCAAGACGATGGAGGAGAGGTTCTATCCGGATATCCTCGCGCGGCACGGCATCGAGACGATCATTCCGGACGAAGACGAGAAGGCCTACGTGCATCGCACGATCTATGACGAACTGGTCAAGGACGAATTCAGGCCGGAAACCCGGGCCGGCTATGTCGAACTGATCGACGCGCTCACGCGGCGCGGGGCTGAGGGCACGATCCTCGGCTGCACGGAAATTCCGATGCTGATCGGCGAGGAGGACGTTCCGACACCGGTCTTCTCGACAACGGAGATCCATTGTCGCGCCGGCATCGAGATGGCGCTGCAGGCCTGACGCCCGGGGTTGCGCCGCCGGCCGAAATCGCCGAGAGACCCGAGGCATGACAGGCGTGACGCGACAGGTGCAGGCGATGAATGACGACATGACGGCATTGTCCGGCTGGATGACCGATGCCGGCCACGAATTGCTGGCGCGGGTCTATTATGCGGACACGGATTTTTCCGGCGCGGTCTATCACGGCCGCTATCTCGAATTTCTCGAACGCGGACGGTCCGATTTCCTGCGGGTGCTCGGCGTGCACCATACCGACCTGCAGGCGGGCCAGACCGGCGAGCCGCTGTTTTGGGTAGTCCGGCGCATGGAGATTGACTTCGTCGCGCCGGCGCGCATCGACGACGTGCTGACGATCTCGACCAAGGTCGCGGAACCCGGCAAGGCGCGCATTCGCATGGCGCAGGAAATCCGTCGCGGCGAGACGTTGCTGATCGCGGCGACGGTCGAGGCGGCGGTGATCAATGGCGCCGGCCGGCCGCGCCGCTTTCCCAAGGAATGGCTTGCTTTGTTCGCCTCGCCGGGGGCATAGGCCCCGAATTCCGGTAAAATGTCATGAAATGAACGCAATTGGCCCCGTTTCACTAACGAGCCGTTAACGATAACGATTCATGAATGGGCAGGCCCTGATACGGCCTCGGCGACGCCTTTGTTTAACCCAATTTGTCGTCGAGAGCCTGAGCGGTCCGCGCTCGGGATGGTCCATGACAGGCGGGCCGCATAACGCAATTCAACCTCACATCCGGGACTCGAGGGGAAGACATGGAACAAATCGGGTTGGCCGCGCCAGGAGCAGAATTGTCGCTCTGGGCGCTGTTCATGCAGGCGGGCTTCGTCGTCAAGATCGTCATGATCGGTCTGCTGGCCGCTTCGGTGTGGTCCTGGGCGGTAATGATCGACAAGACGCTGGCCTATGGACGCATGCGCCGCGCCTTCAACCGTTTCGAGGATACGTTCTGGTCCGGCCAGTCGCTGGAAGAACTCTACCGTTCGCTTGCCGAAAAGAAGCCGACGGGCATGGGCGCACTCTTCGTCGCGGCGATGCGCGAGTGGAAGAAATCGTTCGAGCGCGGTGCGAAGTCGCCGATCAGCCTGCAGACGCGTATCGATCGCGCCATGGATGTGGCGCTGTCGCGCGAGATGGAGGCGATCGAGGGCCGGCTCGGCTTTCTTGCGTCCGTCGGTTCGGCCGCGCCCTTTATCGGACTGTTCGGCACGGTGGTCGGCATCATGACTTCCTTCCAGGCGATCGCCGGTTCGGAATCGACCAACCTCGCCGTCGTTGCGCCGGGTATCGCGGAGGCGTTGCTGGCGACCGCGCTGGGTCTCGTCGCCGCCATTCCCGCCGTCATCGGCTACAACAAGCTGACTTCCGACGCGGCCAAGCTCAGCGCGCGCATGGAAGGCTTCGCCGACGAGTTCTCGGCGATCCTGTCGCGGCAGATCGACGAACGCTCGGCGGCCGGCCAGCGCGCCCAGGCGGCGCAATGAGGCGGCGGAACACGGGGTGATCCGATGGCCATGTCAATGAACACAGGCGGCGCCCGTTCCGGACGCCGGGGACGCAGGGGCCGCAGCAAGGCGCTGATGTCGGAGATCAACGTCACGCCCTTCGTGGACGTGATGCTGGTGCTCCTGATCATCTTCATGGTCGCCGCGCCGCTGCTGACGGTCGGTGTGCCGATCGACCTGCCCGAAACGCGCGCGTCGGCGCTCAATTCCGACACGCAGCCGATCACGATCTCGATCCGCGACAATGGCGAGATCTATATCCAGGAGACAGCGATCCCGATCGATGAAGTCGTGCCGAAGCTCGAGGCTATCGCCCAGACCGGCTATGACGAGCGCATCTATATCCGTGGCGACCAGAACGCCGATTACGGCACGATCATGCAGGTCATGGGCCGGATCAACCAGGCGGGTTTCAAGAATCTCGGCCTCGTAACCCTGCAGGAACAGCAGGACCAATAAATCCATGCGCGTAGGCCTCGTCACATCGGGCATTCTGCACGCGGTCGTCCTCACCTGGGGGATGGTCGCGCTGCACGCGCCGGACGCGTTCGACGTGCCGGACGTGGAATCGCTGCCCGTTGAACTGGTGACGCTCGCCGAGATCACGCAGGTGCAGAAGGGCGCGGAAGACGCCAAGAAGGACGGGCCGGCGACGCCGGTGCCGACCGAGAAGCCGCCCGTGGATCCGGAAGCCGAGAATGTCGGCGACCAGAAGCTCGACCAGCAAACGCCCGAGACCGCCGAGCAGAAGCCGGTCGAAGTCGACCAGGCGCAGCTGCCGAAACCGTCGGAAGCGCCCACGCCCGAACCGGAGCCCGCTCCCGAGCCGATCGAGCAGGTCGCGCCGGAACCGGAACCCGAGCCGACGACCGAGATGGCCGCGTTGCCGGAGCCGAAGCAGGAGGTCGAACCCGATCCCGTGCCCGAGGTCGCGCCGCAGCCGGCGGAGACGCAGCCGCAATCTCGCATCCCGGACAGCGTGCCGCTGCCGACGCGTCGGCCCGAACCGCCCAAGGCGCAGACCGCCAAGACCGACGAGCGCCGCAAGACCGAGCCGGAGCCGGCACAGTCGGCGCAGCGCACCCCGGAAAGCGACTCGAAGGATGACGAGGTCGCGGCCCTTCTGAACCAGGAAAAAGCTTCCGGCGGCGGCGCGCAGCGCACGACCCGTGACGCGTCGCTCGGCGGCCAGCGCAACACGGGTGGCTCGGAACTGACGCAGAGCGAGATGGATGCGCTGCGCAACCAGATCCAGGCGTGTTGGAGCCCGCCGGCGGCGGTCGATGCGGCGGAACTGAAGGTGTCCATCCGCTTCAAACTGGATTCTTCGGGCATGGTCGACGGCTCGCCGTCGGTCACCAAGAGCTCCGGAAACCGCGCCGCCGACGACAGCGCCAAGCGCGCGATCCTGCGATGCGGCCAGAACGGCTATAACCTGCCACCGGAAAAATACGACGCCTGGCGCGACGTGGTGGTGAATTTCGATCCGAGCGAGATATACAGGTGAGGCCAGCCTCCCGCGTGACGCCCGGATCAGGAACGGGACGAGAAGGACAGACGGAATGAAAAAGCTGACCCTGCGATCGATCGCCTTCGTGATGATGGCCATTAGCGCACTCGCCTTCGGTGGACAGCCGGCCCGCGCGCTGGTCGAGATCGATATTAACCAGGGCAATATCGAGCCATTGCCCATCGCGATCACCGATTTCATCTCGTCCGACGGCATCGGCGCGCAGATCTCCGGCGTGATCGCCAACGATCTGAAGAGTTCCGGCCTGTTCGCGCCGATCGGCAAGGGCGCCTTCATCGAGAAGGTGTCCAATCCCGATGTCTCGCCGCGTTTCGAGGACTGGCGGGTGATCAACGCGCAGGCGCTGGTGATCGGCCGCGTCGTCGAGGAGGGCGACGGACGCCTGCGCGCCGAGTACCGGCTGTGGGATACGTTCGCGGGCGAGCAGATGGCCGGCGAGCAGTATTTCACCAATCGCGACAATTGGCGCCGGGTCGCCCACATCATCGCCGACGCGATCTACCAGCGGCTGACCGGCGAGAAGGGCTATTTCGATACGCGCGTCGTCTTTGTCTCCGAATCCGGCCCGCGCGACGCTCGCGTCAAGAAGCTGGCGATCATGGACCAGGACGGCGCGAATGTTCGCTATCTGACGCGCGGCGACAACATCGTGCTGACGCCGCGCTTCTCGCCGACACGCCAGGAAATCACCTATATGGATTTCGCCGGCGGCGAACCGAAGGTCTATCTGCTGCAACTGGAAACCGGGCAGCGCGAACTGGTCGGCGATTTCCCCGGCATGACCTTCAGTCCGCGCTTTTCGCCGGACGGCCAGCAGGTCGTGATGAGCCTCGAGCAGGGCGGCAACGCCAATATCTACTCGATGGACCTGCGCACGCGCCGCACGACCCGGCTGACCAATTCCAACGCCATCGACACCTCGCCGTCCTTCTCGCCGGACGGGTCGCGGGTGGTGTTCGAATCCGACCGGGGCGGGCGCCAGCAGCTCTATGTGATGGGCACCGGCGGCGGCGAGCCGCAGCGCATCTCGTTCGGCAACGGCTCCTATTCGACGCCGGTCTGGTCGCCGCGCGGCGACCTGATCGCCTTCACCAAGCAGTCGGGCGGGCAGTTCTCCATCGGCGTGATGCGCCCGGACGGGTCCGGCGAGCGTATCCTGACGACGGGTTTCCACAATGAAGGGCCGACCTGGGCCCCGAACGGCCGCGTGCTGATGTTCTTCCGCCAGGCTGCCGGGGCGGGCGGCCCGCAGCTCTACTCGATCGATCTGACCGGCCGCAACGAGCGGCAGATTCCGACGCCGGAATTCGCCTCCGACCCGGCATGGTCGCCGCTTTTGGAGTAGCCGCCCGGAAGACGCCGCATTTTCGCCATATCGCGGAAACGAAGCGATTAACGCCCGATTAACCCTGTTTCTTGTGCCGCGGTTAACTCCGACAAGGTTACCAAAGCTTCAACGAATTCATTCAAATCCCAGGAGAACCGGCCATGCGCCGAATTCCAAATACTCCCGTCAAGATCGCCGCGATCTGCCTTCTCGCCGGCTTCGCCGTCACAGGCTGCGCCAGCAAGAAGCCGCTGCCGAACAGCGCCAGCGAACTCGGCCTGAACGGAGCCGTCGCGGGCTCCTCGCAGGACTTCACCGTCAATGTCGGCGACCGCATCTTCTTCGATACGGACTCCTCCGCGATCCGCGCCGACGCCCAGCAGACGCTGGCCCGCCAGGCGCAATGGCTGAACCAGTATCCGCAATATTCGATCACCATCGAGGGCCATGCCGACGAACGGGGTACGCGCGAATACAACATCGCGCTGGGCGCGCGCCGTGCCGCCGCAACCCGCGACTTCCTCGCCTCGCGCGGCGTGAATGCAAGCCGTATCCGCACGATCTCCTACGGCAAGGAACGCCCGGTTGCGACCTGCGACGACATCTCTTGCTGGTCGCAGAACCGCCGCGCCGTCACGGCCTTGGGCGGCGGAAGCTGATCCAATCGACACCGGCTAAGGGAAATAGCGGCTTCGGCCGCTATTTTCGTTTCGGATTTCAGACAAAGTTTTGTCGAATTGGACCTCTTAATGGTACAGGCTGTCCCAGCCTTGTCCGAGAATGCGGGAGATTTCAGACATAATGGTTTCAATGCCGGTTTTATTCAGAGCGACATTCGCCGTCGCCGCGCTCGCCGCTGGCGGGGCGCAGGCCGCCGAATGGCGCGCGCTGCCGCAAGGCAGCTACGAGGTGGCGCAGGCGGCCGATCCGCGCGTCTACCAACTCGAAGAACAGGTTCGCTCGCTTAACGGCAAGGTCGAGGAGCTGACGTTTCAGCTTCTCGAGTTGCAGGAGCAACTGCGCAAGATCCAGGAAGACAACGAGTTCCGCTTCCAGCAACTGGAGGGCGGCGGCCAGCCGATGGATGGTACGTCCGGCGATGCCGGCGACATGGCGGTCCCCGGGGCAACCGAGACGGCCAATGCCGCCCCGCAGGCCGCTCCGGCGCAGTCGCCGCAGCCTGCGCCGGACGTCAATGTCGCGCAGAACAGCGGCAACAGCAGCCGGGTACTCGGGGCCGCGCCCCGCAATCTCGGCACGCTGACTGTCGACGGAAGGGGCAATGTCGTCGACGGGAGCGTCGATTTCTCGCCGAACCAGATCGATCAGGCGATTGACGGCGAGGCCGTCGCCAGCGTTCCGCCGCCCGAGGAGCCGGAAGCCTATTACCGCTCGGGCTACCAGCGCGTCCTCAATGGCGACTACAAGGACGCCGAGGGTATCTTCCGCTCCTTCGTCGAATTGTTCCCGAACGATCCGCTGGCGCCGGATGCGCGCTTCTGGCTTGCCGAGAGCGTGCGCGCGCAGGGCCGTCCGGAGGAGGCCGTCGAAATCTTCATCGCCTTGCGCAAGGCCTATCCGGACATGCAGAAGGCGCCGGAGACGCTGCTCAAGATCGGTCAGATCATGTTCGACCTCGGCGACCGCGACGTCGCCTGCGTCACCTTTGCGGATGCCGAATCGAGCTATCCGAACATGTCCGCTACGGTGCGTGCGCGCATCAGCGAAGAGCGCATCCGCGCCAAGTGCTGAACGCCGACAACGTGACCGCCAAGGTCCGGCGTATCCTTTCCTCCGTCCATTTCGACACCTATCACCGGATTGCGATCGCCCTTTCAGGCGGCGGCGACTCGACGGCACTCCTCTGTCTCCTGCATGACTTTTTCTCGCAACGCGGCGAGGAAGACCGTCTCTTCGCGGTAACGGTCGATCACGGCTTGCGTCCGGACTCCGCCGCCGAGGCTCGGCGCGCCGGAGAATTCTGCGCGGCGCTCGGCATTCCCCACACCATCCGGCGCTGGGAGGGCGAGAATCCCGTCGCCGGACTGCAGGCAGCGGCGCGCGAGGCGCGCTACCGGTTGCTGGCGCAAGCCACGGACGATGCAGGCTGCGGCCTGGTGATGACCGGGCACACGCTCGACGACCAGGCCGAAACCGTGGCGATGCGCCGGGAACGCGGCGCCGGACGCGGGCTTTCCGGCATTGCACCGGCGACGCTCCATGACAAACGGATCTGGTTCGTCCGCCCGCTGATCGGTCAGCGCCGCGCCGCCTTGCGGGCCTTTCTGACCGAACGCCGGCAGGACTGGATCGACGATCCGTCGAATACCGACCCGCGCTTCGAACGGGTGCGAATGCGCGCGGCCATCCGTCCGGAACAGTGCGATGCGGCGGATTTCCGCGTCGCCTTCGAGGCGCGGCGGGGGGAGGCGGAACGCGCCGCATCGATCCTTGCCGACGAGGGCGCCTGGCTGTTCGACCGCGCTACGCGAACCGCCGAACTCGTCGCTGACACGGCGACCGGCAAGGAGGCGTTTCCTCTGGCGCTCGCCGTCGTCATGGGCTGGGCGGGACATGGCGCGCACCTGCCGACCGGGCCTGTGCTGGAGAAGGCGGCGGCCTTCTGCCGCGACGCGACTGGCGGGCAGAAGATCACGGCGGCGGGATGCCTGTTGGCGAAGGCGCAGGGGCGCGTGACAATCGGACGCGAGACACGCAACAGGCGGGAGGCGGGATTCGGTTTCGACCATCTCCTGCCGAGCCCCGATCATGCGCTCGCCGAGGCGCTGGCGCGACGGATCGGGGCGACGTCCTATCCGCCGCCGCCGCTTTCCGGTTACCCTGATTGAACAGAAACGTCGCAGAACTGCCGGATTGCCTTGGCAATGTCCGGCATCGCACCTATGTTTGACTGAAGAATTGCCGCCGGCGTAATCGGCGGCCCAGCTATGAGACGGAAATGAACCCGAACTACCGGAATTTTGCGCTGTGGGCGATCATCGCATTGATGCTGATCGCGCTCTTCAACATGTTCGACAACCAGCCGTCGACGTCGGCCAGCCGCGAGGTTTCATACTCGCAGTTCCTGCAGGACGTTTCGACCGGCCGGGTGAAATCAGTGACGATTGCCGGCGATCAGATCAGTGGCACCTACAGCGATTCCGGAACGACCTTCCAGACATACTCGCCGGGCGACTCGAATCTCGTCGGCCGGCTCGAGGACCAGGGCGTCGAAATCAGGGCGCGGCCGGAGAATGACGGGTCCAACTCGTTCCTCTCCTATGTGTTCACATGGCTGCCTATGATCATCATCCTCGGCGTATGGATTTTCTTCATGCGCCAGATGCAAGGCGGCGGTTCCCGCGCGATGGGATTCGGCAAGTCGAAGGCCAAGTTGCTGACGGAAGCGCATGGGCGCGTCACCTTCGCCGATGTTGCCGGCGTGGATGAGGCCAAGCAGGATCTGGAAGAGATCGTCGAGTTCCTGCGCGACCCGCAGAAATTCCAGCGCCTTGGCGGCAAGATCCCGCGCGGCGTGCTGCTCGTCGGACCGCCCGGCACCGGCAAGACGCTGCTGGCGCGTTCTGTCGCCGGCGAAGCCAATGTGCCGTTCTTCACGATTTCCGGTTCGGACTTCGTCGAAATGTTCGTCGGCGTCGGCGCGAGCCGCGTGCGCGACATGTTCGAGCAGGCCAAGAAGAACTCGCCCTGCATCATCTTCATCGACGAAATCGATGCGGTCGGTCGCCATCGCGGCGCCGGTCTCGGCGGCGGCAATGACGAACGCGAGCAGACGCTGAACCAGCTTCTGGTCGAGATGGACGGCTTCGAGGCCAACGAGTCGATCATCCTGATCGCGGCGACCAACCGTCCCGACGTCCTCGATCCGGCGCTGATGCGCCCGGGCCGCTTCGACCGTCAGGTCGTGGTGCCGAACCCGGACATCATCGGCCGCGAGAAGATCCTGAAGGTGCATGTGCGCAACGTGCCGCTGGCGCCGAATGTCGACCTCAAGGTTATCGCGCGCGGTACGCCGGGCTTCTCCGGCGCCGACCTGATGAACCTCGTCAACGAGGCTGCCCTGATGGCCGCGCGGCGCAACAAGCGTCTCGTCACCATGCAGGAATTCGAGGACGCCAAGGACAAGGTCATGATGGGTGCGGAACGCCGCTCCAACGCCATGACCGAGGAAGAAAAGCAGCTGACCGCCTATCACGAGGCCGGCCATGCGATCCTCGCGCTCAACGTGCCGGCGTCGGATCCCGTCCACAAGGCGACGATCATTCCGCGCGGCCGCGCGCTCGGCATGGTGATGCAGTTGCCCGAGGGCGACCGCTACTCGATGAGCTACAAATACATGATTTCGCGGCTGGCGATCATGATGGGCGGGCGCATTGCCGAAGAGATGAAGTTCGGCAAGGAGAACATCACCTCCGGCGCGGCCTCGGATATCGAGCAGGCAACAAAGCTGGCGCGGGCCATGGTCACCCAGTGGGGCTTCTCCGACAAGCTCGGCCAGGTCTCCTACGGCGAGAACCAGCAGGAAGTGTTCCTCGGCCACTCGGTGGCGCAGCAGAAGAACATCTCCGAGGACACCGCCCAGATCATCGACATGGAAGTGCGCCGGCTGGTCGACGAGGCTTACGAGACCGCACGCAAGATCCTCACCGAGAAGAAGAAGGACTGGATCACGCTCGCCGAGGGGCTGCTCGAATACGAGACGCTGTCGGGCGAGGAGATCAAGGACCTCCTGGCGGGCAAGACCCCGTCGCGCGACATGGGCGACGACACGCCGCCGTCGCGCGGGTCTGCTGTGCCGAAGGCCGGCTCCAAGGAAAAGGCCGACAAGCCGGGCGACGAGCCGGATACCGGCATGGAGCCGCAGCCGCAGGGCTGAGCCCCTTAACCGTGTCCGAGAATCAAAGGGAAAGGCCGCCTCGGCGGCCTTTTTTCGTTGAGTCGCGTGGTGTATAGGAGAGCGCCAGGCAGGGCGCAGAATCATCCCGTGCAACCGGCAGGCATTTCATGAAACGCAAATATTTCGGCACCGACGGCATACGCGGAACCGCCAACGCTCATCCTATGACGCCCGAAGTGGCGATGAAGGTCGGCATGGCGGTCGGCGTGACGTTCCGGCGTGGCGCGCATCGCAATCGCGTCGTCATCGGCAAGGATACGCGGCTGTCGGGCTACATGCTGGAAAACGCCATGGTCGCCGGCTTTACCGCCGCCGGGATGGACGTGTTCCTGCTCGGCCCGGTGCCGACGCCCGCCGTGGCGATGCTGACGCGGTCGCTGCGCGCCGATATCGGGGTAATGATCTCCGCGTCCCACAATCCCTTCCACGACAACGGCATCAAGCTGTTCGGCCCCGACGGCTACAAACTGTCGGACGAGAAGGAGCTGGAGTTGGAGCGGCTGCTTGGCCAGGACCTGTCGCGCAAGCTCGCCAAGCCGGACAAGATCGGCCGGGCGAAACGCGTCGAGGGCGATCTCTACCGCTATATCGAGTTTGCCAAGCGAACCTTCCCGAAGGACATGACGCTGTCGGGCATGCGCATTGTCGTCGACTGCGCCAATGGCGCGGCCTACAAGGCGGCGCCGGCGGCGCTGTGGGAGCTGGGCGCCGAGGTGGTGACGATCAATAACGAGCCGGATGGTTTCAACATCAATCTGGAATGCGGTTCGACCAATCCGACCGCCCTGTCGAGGAAGGTCGATGAAGTCCGCGCCGATATCGGCATCGCGATGGATGGCGACGCGGACCGCATGCTGATCGTCGACGAGAAGGGCGTGGTGGTCGATGGCGACCAGTTGATGGCGATGATCGCGGAGGACTGGCATGCCGGCGAACGCCTGACCGGCGGCGGCATCGTCGCGACGGTCATGTCCAATCTGGGGCTGGAGCGCTTTCTCGAAGACAAGGGTCTCGGGCTGGCCCGCACAAAAGTCGGCGACCGCTATGTGGTCGAGCACATGCGCGAAAACGGCTACAATATCGGTGGCGAGCAATCCGGCCATATCGTCCTGTCGGACTATTCGACGACCGGCGACGGTCTCATCTCCGCGCTGCAGGTTCTCGCCTGTATCCGCGCCGCCGATCGGCCGGCGAGCGAAGTCTGCAAGAAATTCGAACCGGTCCCGCAGATTTTGAAGAATGTCCGCTTCGCCGGCGGCACGCCGCTGGAGGAGAAATCCGTACAATCGGCCATCGACGCCGGGCGCGACCGTCTCGGCAGCGGCCGGCTGGTCATTCGTCCGTCGGGAACGGAACCGGTGATCCGCGTGATGGCGGAAGGTGATGACCGCATGTTGGTCGAACAAGTCGTGGACGATATTGTTGGCGTTATTGCGAGTCACAAGACGGCTGCTTGAACAATAGAAATCAATATTTTGAAGACGGCGCCGCGAGGCGCCGTTTTTTGTTTGTTGCGCGCGACATGGTGAACAAACACGGTAAAAAAACACGGTTAAGTGCGTTTTAACCTTTCAAGGGCAATTTGAGGCACGAGGTTGCAATAAGCCTGTAACGAGTTTGGGCCTTGGAAGGACACATCATGAAGACTGCAGCGAAATATCTGCTCGGCGCCGTGGCGCTTGCAGCATCCGGCACCGCCCCGGCGATGGCCGCGGATATCTACGAACCGGCGGTCATCGAGACGCCGGCCTATTCGCCGCCGGAGGTGATGCCCGCCAAGGTTTCCGGCTGGTACCTGCGCGGCGATGTCGGCTATGCCTGGCACCGGACGATGGACGCCACCTATGCGATCGCCGATACGGGACCGACACTCATCGAAGCGGCGCTCTACGGCGAGAGCTTCCGCGGCTCCTACACGATCGGCGCCGGCGCCGGTTACAAGTTCAACAATTACCTGCGCGCAGACCTGACGCTGGACTGGTGGGGCAATGGCAGGTTCACCGGCCATACCTACGGCACCTGTGACTATGGCGGCGGCCCGGAAGCCTGCACATCCACCGATATCGCGACGTTCAGCGCGCTGACGCTGATGGCCAACGCCTATGTCGACTTCGGCACCTATGGCCGTTTCACCCCCTATGCGGGCGGCGGCTTCGGCGGATCCTATGTCCACTGGGGCACGCTCGAAAACGAGGCCTGCCTCGATTCCGACTCGGCGAACTGCCAGACCTTCTACCATGGCGGCAAGTATGAATACCGCTTCGCCTATGCCCTGATGGCCGGCGTTTCCGTCGACGTCTCCTGCAAGCTCGCCGCGGATGTCGGTTACAAGTTCCAGCACATCGCCAGCGGCAGCATGTTCGGCACGGTGGCCAATGCCGGCTACGGACGCGACAGCGGCATCACCTCGCATCAGGTCAAGGCCGGTCTGCGCTACAAGTTCGGCGCCTGCCAGCCGGCACCGGAGCCGGTCTACATTCCCGAACCGCTTCCGGTCTACAAGTAAGACCGGGTCACTCCGGACACATCGAAGCCCGGCTGCGCAAGCAGCCGGGTTTTTTCGTGCCCGGCGAAAAATCGCAGTTAATGAACATGCTTAACCACGACTTAACCCTTGTCCTTAATAGTGCGTGAAGAGGGCGTAGTCGGATGCGAATCCGCCGTGTCCAGGTCAGCGAGAGAGTTGAACCATGACGACTTTGACAAAACGGATCGGAGCCATCGGTGTGGCGGCAGTGTGTCTTGCCGCCATTCAGGCGAGGGCCGCGGATTTGGACGGCATTTTCATCGATGATGCGAATTTCATCGAGAAACCGGCGGAACTGGGCTCCGGTTGGTATCTGCGCGGCGATATTTACTACAACGTCGCGAAGAATCAGCGCCAAGGCTATTTCTACGACGAATTTTCGGGCGACACGGTCGATTACACATTCGGCGACGGTTTCGGATACGGCATCGGCATGGGCTACCGGTTCAACAGCTGGTTGCGCATGGATGCGACGGTGGATCGTCCGGTCTTCTCGGAGGTGACCTCAACGGCCAGCGAAACCTTCAGGGGATCGCGCTATATCGATGCGACCTATATCGATGGCGGCGGCAATCAGGTCACCAACACCCGTCTTATCACTTTCACCGCGAACGGCACCGTGACCGCGAGCGAGTGTAACGCGGCCGAATTGGCCGGCGGCTGCGCGGGTGTCGGAGACATCGTGGCGCCGATCGACGGTTCGCGTGTTGACGAACTCGGTTATTCCGTCTGGACGGCGATGGCCAACGCTTATGTCGATCTGCCGACAGTGGCGCGGTTTACGCCCTATGTCGGCGGGGGTATCGGCCTGTCACGTGCTGCGGCATGGTACAAGCTGACTGTCGACTGCGTTCCCAATGGCGCCGAAGCTTGCGGCTACCCTGCAGGTGGCACAGGCGAGATCCTCAACGACCAGGTGCTGGTGGATTCCACCTATACGAGGTGGCTGCCGACATGGTCGGTTCAGACCGGCGTATCCTACGCGGTCACCGACAATCTCGATCTGGATCTCGGCTACAAATATATGCGGATCATGAATGTCGCCTCCGTCCTGGAGGACGCGGGATTCACGATGGAGAAGAAGGATCTGGATCTGCACCAGGTTCGCGTCGGCCTGCGCTATTCCATCTGGTAGACACATCACCAATTCGGTGGGGACGGAAGGGTCGCTTCGGCGGCCCTTTTTCTTTTGCCGATCACTTTTGCCGCAGCCGCAGGAATCCACTTGACCGGAAATGAGCAAAGGAATATCGCCGCACGTGGGACACCTCTCCCCAACGAGAGGCAACTATCTGAAAGGGTAGCCACGATGACTACGACTCTCCCCACGCCGGACGTGCGTCCGGCCAATCCCCGTTTTTCTTCCGGACCGTGCGCGAAGCGTCCTGATTGGACGCCGGACAATCTCGACCTGTCGACGCTCGGCCGTTCCCACCGTTCAAAGCCAGGCAAGGCGACGCTTGCCGAAGCGATCGCGCTGACGCGCGAGGTGCTCGGCGTGCCGGACGATTACCGCATCGGTATCGTGCCGGCGTCGGACACCGGCGCCGTCGAGATGGCGATGTGGTCGATGCTCGGCGCGCGCGGCGTCGACATGGTCGCCTGGGAATCCTTCGGTTCCGGCTGGATCACCGATGTGGTCAAGCAACTGAAGCTCGACGATGTCCGCAAGATCGAAGCCGGCTACGGCGAGTTGCCGGATCTCTCCACGATCGATTTTTCCCGCGATGTCGTCTTCACCTGGAACGGCACGACCTCGGGCGTGCGCGTGCCGAATGGCGATTTTATTCCCGCCGACCGCGAGGGGCTGACGATCTGCGATGCGACCTCGGCGGCGTTCGCGCAGACCCTCGATTTCGACAAGCTCGACGTGACCACCTTCTCCTGGCAGAAAGTGCTGGGCGGCGAGGGCGGCCATGGCGTCATCATCCTGTCTCCGCGCGCCGTCGAACGGCTTGAGACCTATACGCCGGCATGGCCGCTGCCGAAGATCTTCCGCATGACCAAGGGCGGCAAGCTGATCGAAGGCATCTTCAAGGGCGAGACGATCAACACGCCGTCGATGCTTTGCGTCGCGGACTATGTCGACGCGTTGAAATGGGCGAAATCGCTCGGCGGGCTTTCCGGGCTGACGGCTCGTGCCGACGCCAATTTCAAGGCGATCCAGGACCATGTCGACGCCAGCGGCTGGCTCGAAAATCTGGCCGTGGACCCGGCGACGCGCTCGAACACCTCGGTCTGCCTGAAGATCGTCGATCCCGACATCACCGCGCTGACAGACGAGGAACAGGCGGCGTTCGCCAAGGCGATCGTCTCGACGCTCGACAAGGAAGGCGTCGCTTTCGATATCGGCGCCTATCGCGACGCGCCGTCCGGTCTTCGCATCTGGGCCGGCGCGACCGTCGAGACCGCCGATCTGGAAGCGCTGATGCCTTGGCTCGACTGGGCATTCGAGGCGCAGAAGACCGCGCTCAAGGCCGCCGCCTGACGATTATTCCCGGGCGGCCGCCGGCCGCCCCGTTTCCCCGATTTCATTCACTTTGAAGGAGGCCTTTCATGGCACCTCGCGTTCTCGTATCGGACAAGCTGTCCGAAACCGCCGTCCAGATCTTCAAGGATCGCGGCATCGATGTCGATTTCCTGCCGGAAGTCGGCAAGGACAAGGAAAAGCTGCTCGAGATCATTGGCCAGTATGACGGGCTGGCGATCCGCTCGGCCACCAAGGTGACCGAGAAGGTCATCGAGGCGGCGACCAATCTCAAGGTAGTCGGCCGCGCCGGCATCGGCGTCGACAATGTCGATATCCCGGCTGCCTCCCGCCGAGGCATCATCGTGATGAACACGCCCTTCGGCAACTCGATCACGACCGCCGAACACGCCATTGCAATGCTCTTCGCCGTCGCCCGTCAGCTTCCCGAGGCGCATGCCTCGACGTCCGCCGGCAAGTGGGAAAAATCGAAATTCATGGGCGTCGAGATCACCGGCAAGACGCTTGGTCTCATCGGCTGCGGCAATATCGGCACGATCGTCGCGCAGCGCGCCATCGGCCTGAAGATGCATGTCGTCGCCTTCGATCCGTTCCTGTCGCCCGAACGCGCGATGGAACTGGGTGTGGAGAAGGTGGAGCTGGACGATCTGTTCGCCCGGGCGGACTTCATCACCCTGCACACGCCGCTGACCGACAAGACACGCAATATCATCGACGCGAAAGCGATCGCGAAGATGAAAAAGGGCGTGCGCATCGTCAACTGCGCACGTGGCGGGCTGATCGTCGAAAACGATCTGGTCGAGGCGCTGAAATCGGGCAAGGTCGCCGGTGCGGGCATCGACGTCTTCGAGGTCGAGCCGGCTACCAAGAACGAGCTGTTCCACCTGCCCAACGTGGTCTGCACGCCGCATCTGGGCGCGTCGACGGCGGAAGCGCAGGAAAATGTCGCGCTGCAGGTTGCCGAGCAGATGTCGGAATATCTGCTGAAGGGCGCGGTCTCCAACGCGATCAACATGCCGTCGATCACGGCGGAGGAAGCGCCGCGGCTGAAGCCCTTCGTCAAGCTCGCCGAAACGCTCGGCGCCTTTGTCGGCCAGGTCACCGAAAGCGCCATCAAGGAGGTGGAAATCCTCTATGACGGCATCACCGCCGACATGAACACCAAGGCGCTGACCAGCGCCGCGCTCGCCGGTCTGATCCGTCCGCAGGTCGCCGACGTCAACATGGTCTCGGCGCCGATCATGGTGAAGGAAAAAGGAATCATCGTTTCGGAGGTCAAGCGCGACAAGTCAGGCGTGTTCGACGGTTATATCAAGCTGACGGTGAAGACCGCCAACAATACACGTTCGGTCGCCGGCACGGTGTTCTCGGACGGCAAGCCGCGCTTCATCCAGATCAAGGGCATCAATCTCGATGCCGAGATCGGCCAGCACATGGTCTACACGACCAACAACGACGCGCCGGGCATCATCGGTATCCTCGGCACGACCTTCGGCAAGAACGGCGTCAACATCGCCAACTTCCAGCTCGGCCGCAACCGGCCCGGCGGCGATGCGATCGCGTTGCTCTATGTCGATGAGCCGGTGAGTGAAGCGGTCCTGGACGAAGTCCGCGCCTTCCCGGAAATCCTGTCGGCGAAGCCGCTCGTCTTCGAGGTCTAGGCCGGCGAAGGCCTTATCCCTTGTGCGGCCCCGGACCTGAACGGTTCGGGGCCGTTTTCACATCTGCAGACCGAACTTTCTTTTCGCATCCGCGCTGACCGGCGTGAACAGGTTGACCAGCGCGCCGTCGGGATCGCGGAAAAGCAGGGAACGGTTACCCCATGGCAGGGTTTTCGGTTCCTGAACGACATCTTTCAGGAGCGGCTTTAACCGTTCGTACTCAACATCGACATCGTCGACGAGAAACTCGATGATCGCGCTGCGATTGGCGCCTGCGCGGGTGTCGCCGGCCTCGAACATCTTCAGCGTGCGCGTGCTGCCGATCGCCAGTGTGCAGGAAGCGGCGGCGATTTCGGCAAAATCCTCGCCGAACCAGGACGGCTCCAACCGCGTGACCCGTGCATAGAACTCGACGAGGCGTTTGATGTCATCGGTGATGATGCGTATCGACGTGAATTTCACGGAGGCGCTCCTTCTGGCAAATGCCCCATGGATGGCGGGCACGTGCCGGAACCTTATCAGGAGGCTGCTGACACCCTTCCGTCAGGAGGCCGCGACCGCGAGGGATTGCATGAAAAGTGATCAAGCGCCGCCTTCGTCCGGAGGTGTTTTCGTGCTATTCTCCTAGTTCCAATCCGGTTGCTGCCCGGACGCGCCACAAGACCGACGGATAATGTGACGGAGCGCGGTCCGACGTCAGCGGCCGGATTTGCTTGTCCGCGCGGCTCCGATCTCCGCCAAGCCGATGCCGCCTATGACCAGCGCCAGTGCAATGGCATGGAACAGGTGCAACCTTTCTCCAAGGACCAGAATTGCCAGCATCGTTCCGAAAACCGGGACGAGATTGATGAACAGGCCGGCGCGGTTGGAGCCGATCATCTCGATACCGCGCATGTAGAATACCTGCGAGAGGATCGAGGGGAAGATCGCGGTATAGGCCGCGGCGGCAAAGCCCCTCGCGTCGGGCATGTAACCGCCGCCGAAAAGCTGTTCCCAGATCGCGAGCGGCCAGGCGGATATCATCGCGGCGAAAGCCATGGCGACCATCGTGGACCGCCAATCGAGCACCGGCCTGTAGCGCAGCGCCACGGTGTAGACGCCATAGGCGGCGATGGCGATCACGACGATGGCGTCGCCGCGGTTGATCTCCAATGCGGCGAGGCGGGCGATATCGCCCCCGGAGACGACGACCGCGACGCCGACGAGCGACAGCACGAAACCGAAGATCTGCGCGAGACCGACGCGTATCCGGAAGAGAAGGAAGTTGGTCACGAACACGAAGAGCGGAATGCCGGCCTGCTCGATGGTGATGTTGACGGCCGACGTATATTGCGCCGCCGAATAGAGCGCCATGTTGAACAGCGAGAAACCGACGGCACCCAGGCCGAACAGGACCGGGAGATTGGCGCGCACCGTCGGCCAATCGCGGCGGAAGGACGGCCAGCCGAGGCCGAGGATAAGCAGGAAGGCTACCGTCCAGCGAACCGCGTTCAGCGTCATTGGCGGGATATGGCCGACCGCGAACTTGCCGGCGACGGCGTTCCCGCCCCAGAACAGGGCGGTGGCCGTCAGCAAAAGATAGGCGACGCTGCGTGAGGAGGGGGCGGACATGGGGATTCCAAAAGAAAGGCAGGCTCGTGCTATCCGAACGGACGCGCCGGGTAAACAGCAACGTCTCGCCGGACGCCGGGGATATCCGGGCGATTTTGCGTCGCATTCGGGAATTATCTGAATTGCCTATCGCGATTTCGTCCGGCAGCGTTTAAAAGGCCGCGGGTTTGCAGATGAAATTCGGGACAGTGACCAAATGAGCAATGTTGTGGTGATCGGCAGCCAGTGGGGCGACGAGGGCAAGGGCAAGATTGTCGACTGGCTCTCCGAACGCGCCGATGTCGTGGTGCGCTTCCAGGGCGGCCACAATGCCGGTCACACGCTCGTCATCGACGGGGTGAGCTACAAGTTGTCGCTGTTGCCGTCCGGCGTCGTGCGCAAGGGCAAGTTTTCCGTCATCGGCAATGGCGTGGTGTTCGATCCGCACGCCTTCGTTGCCGAACTGGGACGCCTGGCGGAGCAGGGCGTGACGGTCGGACCGGACCGGCTGCGCATCGCCGAGAACACGGCGCTTATCCTGTCGGTTCACCGAGAGCTGGACGGCATTCGCGAGGACGCGGCATCGAACTCGAACACCAAGATCGGCACGACGCGGCGCGGAATCGGCCCGGCCTATGAGGACAAGGTCGGCCGGCGGGCGATCCGGGCCATGGACCTGAAGAACATGGAAACGCTTCCGGCCAAGGTCGACCGGCTGCTGACTCACCATAACGCGCTTCGCCGCGGGCTCGGCTATGACGAGGTATCCCACGAGACACTGATGGAGGAACTCCGCTCGGTCGCCGACACGATCGTTCCCTATGTCGACCGGGTGTGGAAAATCCTCGACGAACACCGCAAGCGCGGCGCGCGCATCCTGTTCGAGGGTGCGCAGGGCACGCTGCTGGACATCGATCACGGCACCTACCCCTTCGTGACGTCGTCGAACACCACGGCCGGACAGGCGGCGACGGGCTCCGGCATGGGGCCGGGAAGCGTCGGCTATGTGCTCGGCATCACCAAGGCCTATACGACACGCGTCGGCGAGGGGCCGTTCCCGACCGAGCAGGACAACGAGATCGGCCAGTTCCTCGGCGAGAAGGGGCACGAATTCGGCACCGTGACCGGGCGCAAGCGCCGTTGCGGCTGGTTCGACGCCGTGCTGGTGCGCCAGGCGGTGGCGATCAACGGCATTACCGGCATCGCCTTGACCAAACTCGACGTTCTCGACGGTCTCGACGAGATCAAGATCTGCGTCGGCTACATGCTGGACGGGGAGGAAATCGACTATCTGCCCGCCAGCCAGGGCGCACAGGCGCGTGTAGAACCGATCTACGAAACGGTGGAGGGCTGGAAGGCGACAACGGCCGGCGCACGGACCTGGAACGACCTGCCGGCGCAGGCGGTGAAGTATGTCCGGCACATCGAGGAACTCATCGGCGCACCGGTCGCGCTCCTCTCGACCAGCCCGGAACGGGACGACACCATCCTTGTGACCGATCCCTTTCAGGATTAGACCAAGGGTGACGGGGCGATTCACATTTCCATTTTTTTGCCTCTTGACTAGGTTACAGGCGCAAAAAACACGCGTGGAATGATTCTTCATGGCAGATTTCGAGGCGGTCCTTAGAAAAACGCTGAGCGGGATGGTCGACCCGTCGGCGGACGCGCGCACCAAGGTCTATGACCGCGCGCGCGCGACCATCGAGCGGCAGATCGCCGCGATGCCCAAGCGCCCGCCGGATTCGGTCATCCAGCGCCAGTACGAGAAGCTGGACGCGGCCATCGCGATCATCGAGGAAGAATATACCGAGCCGGATTACGACGAGCCGGAGGAGATTCCTGCCGCCGACCAGGAGGATCCGCTTGCGAGTTTCCTTGCCGAGCAGGAATCGGGCGGCGGGCCTTTTTCCAGTTCGCCGCGCCGCGGCGAGGACGGGGACGACGGCATTCGCGCCGAGCGCGACACCGGTCGCCGGCCGCCGGAAATGGCGCCGCCGCCACCGCGAAGCGGCCGTCATCCGGTGTTCTGGGTGGCGATCGGCCTCGCGGTCCTCATATTTGCCGGCGCGATCGGCTATGCGGGAATCTCGATCTTCGGATCGCCGGGTGGAACCCGGGTGACCGGCGATGACGGTTTGCCGATGCGCGAAGTGCCGAGCACCCGCGTGACGGTCGACGACACCGATCGCAGCGGCACCGGGACCGAGACGGCCAATGCCGACCAGGGCGCAAGCGACGGACCGCCGAAATTCACGCAAAGGCTGACGCCGGACGGCCGCGAGGTCGATAGCGGGCCGGCCAGCGGGCCGGGAGCTGCGGGCGAGGGCACGTCGGTTGCCGGCCAGTCGCCGGGCGACGGCGCGGCCCAGCCCGATGCCGACTCCGCCGGAACCGATGCGGGGGCAGCGCAGGACAACACTCAGCGGGCGAGCCTTCCTGTCGGTCAGCGGGCGATTTTCTACCAGGAGCGGACCGGCGCGCAGGCGGGCACGGCGGAGGCCGGATCGACGATCTGGACGGTCGTGCAGGAATCGCCCGGCGGCGACGCGCCGCTGGAGCCTGCGATCCGAGCCGAAGCGAACATTCCCGAACTCGGCCTGACGATGGAAATGACGGTCCGCCGCAATCTGGACCAGACATTCCCGGCGAGCCATGTGATCGAGCTGTTCTTCCGCGTGCCGGACACGTTCGAGGGCCGCGGCATCGCCGACGTGCAGCGCATTACCTTCAAGGGCACTGAGCAGGATCCCGGCAATGCGCTGATCGGCGTCGCGGCGCCGCTCGACACAAATATCTTCCTGATCGCGCTGACCGATGCGGATACGGCGATCGAGACCAATCTGAACCTGATGCAGCGTCAGGACTGGATCGACATTCCGATGCAATATATCAGCGGCCGCCGCGCCCTGATCACGCTCGAGAAGGGCGTGCCGGGCGAGCAGGTTTTCAACGAGGTTCTGGCGGCCTGGGAACAGGCGGGTCAGGCGGGCTAAGCCGCGCCGCGGCATCGCTTCCTTGAAAAAAGGCCGGGCAATGCCCGGCCTTTTCGCATTTCAAAGCGTGTTCGCGATCACGCGGTTGCCTCGGGCTGCCGCAGCGCCTTTTGCTGGGCCAGAGCGGCTGCCTTGACGGCGTCCTGGACCTTTTCGAAGGCGCGGACCTCGATCTGACGCACGCGTTCGCGGCTGATGTCGAACTCGCCGGAAAGTTCTTCCAGCGTCAGCGGATCCTCGGCGAGGCGGCGCGCCTCGAAGATGCGCCGTTCGCGGTCGTTGAGGACGTCCATCGCATCGTGGAGGAGCGCGGAACGCTGTTCGCGTTCGTCCTCTTCCATGAGGATTTGCTCCTGGCTGTCGCTGTCGTCGACGAGCCAGTCCTGCCATTGGCCGCTTTCGCCGTCGGTCGCCTTGATCGGCGCGTTGAGCGAAGCGTCGCCGGCCATGCGCTGGTTCATCGACAGCACTTCTTCCTCGGAGACCTGCAATTCGGTCGCGATCTGCTTGACCTGATCCGGATTGAGATCGGCGTCGCCGAGCGCGCGAATCTTGTTCTTCGCCTTGCGCAGGTTGAAGAACAGGCGTTTCTGGTTCGCGGTCGTGCCCATCTTCACAAGGCTCCACGAGCGCAGGATGTATTCCTGGATCGAAGCCTTGATCCACCACATGGCGTAGGTGGCGAGGCGGAAGCCGCGCTCCGGTTCGAAGCGCTTGACGGCCTGCATGAGGCCGACATTGCCTTCCGAAATCACTTCGCCGATCGGCAGGCCATAGCCTCGATAACCCATCGCGATCTTGGCGACGAGACGCAGGTGGCTGGTTACGAGTTTGTGCGCGGCCTCCGGATCGTCATGCTCGTTGTAGCGCTTGGCGAGCATGTATTCTTCCTGGGGCTGCAGCATCGGGAAACGGCGGATTTCCTCGAGATAGCGGGTCAAGCCGCCTTCGCCGCCGTAAAGGCTGGGGAGAGTCTGGGCCATTCAGTCAGCACCCTTTCATTTTTGGAGGTTCCCGCATGATTGCGGCAAACCGTGGGCGCGCCCGTCATTTCGACCGGGCGCAAAAAGTCGGGCAAGCGGCAGAGCCTTCTCGCCCATATGGCCGAGATAGGTATTGCCGCAAGCGGTTTCAAGTCTTGGGAAAGGAACGGCGAAAGCCCGCAACAAGTTCCGCCATGTCTGCGGGAAGCGGCGTTTCGAAGCTCAGAAGCTCGCCCGTTGCCGGATGGGTGAAGGACAGGTGCGCGGCGTGCAGGGCCTGCCGGGAAAAGCCGGCAACGACCGCGCGCAGACCATCGGGCAGCGCGTTCGCCTTGGTGGCGAAACTTTTCCCGTAATCGCCGTCGCCGATCAGCGGGTTGCCGATATGGGCCATGTGCACGCGGATCTGGTGGGTGCGGCCGGTCTCGAGCCGGCATTCGACGAGGCTGGCGACCGGCGCAGCGCCGGCCGGATCGCCGAAACGCTCCTTGACCTGGTAATGGGTGACGGCGTGGCGCGCATCGGGCTGGTGTTCGGAGACGACGGCCTGTTTCAGACGGTCGCGCGACGAACGGCCGAGCCAGGTTTCAATCGTGCCGGCCATGCGCGGCGGCGCGCCCCAGACCAGCGCCAGATAGGCGCGGCGCATCCCGGTGGTTCGGCCGTGATCGGCGAATTGCGCCGACAGCGCCTGGTGTGCGCGGTCGTTCTTGGCGACGACCATGACGCCGCTGGTCTCCTTGTCGAGGCGATGGACGATGCCGGGACGCCGGACGCCTCCAATGCCGGAGAGGCTGTCGCCGCAATGGGCCAGAAGCGCATTGACGAGGGTGCCGGAGGGATTGCCCGCACCCGGATGGACGACTAGGCCGGCCGGCTTGTCGATGACGATGACGTCGTCATCCTCGTAAAGCACGGACAGCGGGATATTCTCGGCAACCGGTTCCGCCGGTTCGGGGTCCGGCAGGGTGATTTCGGCGATGTCGCCCGATTTCAGCTTGCGCTTCGGTTCGGTGACGGGCTCGCCATTGAGGCGGACATGGCCCTGTTCGATCAATTGCTTGATGCGGCTGCGCGACAGGCCGGAGGCGCTCTCCGCCGCAAGCCATTGGTCGAGGCGCAGCCCTGCGGCATCGTCGCCGGCGGACAAGGCTTCCAATTCGCTTTCCGCTTCGTTATGGCCGTTCGTCATGACGAAAATCTCGGACGATCAAGACGACGACAAGCCGCTCGATCCGGCTATGGAAAAGGTGCGGCGCAAGCTGGCGCGGCTGATGGTGGTGTCGATCGGCATCATGCTGGTGGGCCTTATGGCCGTGCTGGGCGCGGTTGTCTACAAATCCGGCGCGGGATCGGGCACGACCGAGACAGCGCGGGCGAGGCTGGAACTGCCAGCGGGATTTTCTGTCGACGATACCGCCGTTTCGGAAACGCGCATCCTGTTTCGCGGCGCCGGTGAAGATGGCGGTCAGCGCGTGCTCGTCTATGACCTTGCGACCGGCCGCCTTGTCGCCGACCACGCCATCGAGCCCGCGAATTAGACTTTAGATCTAGTCTCCAGCGTCAGCTTGCGCATTTTTATGGCGGAATCAGACGCGTGACCAAAAAATTCGCGGATATCTCTTTACGACGGGGAACAGTTTCGCTTTCATATTCGAGGCCTTCGGTTCCGCTTGCCTGAAAGGGCGCCGTTGCCGCTGACATCACACGAGCCCTCGTGTGTTGCCGCCAAAAACAGGGAGACGACATGAGTTCAAACCGTGGTGCGGCTGTTCGCTTCGAGAGCGTGCAGAAAAGTTACGATGGTGAAACGCTGGTCGTCAAAAACCTGAACCTCGATATCGCCCGCGGCGAATTCCTGACCATGCTTGGGCCGTCCGGCTCCGGAAAAACCACCTGCCTGATGATGCTGGCGGGGTTCGAACCGGCGACGCATGGCGAAATCTTTCTCAATGACAAGCCGATCAACAACGTGCCGCCGCACAAGCGCGGCATCGGCATGGTGTTCCAGAACTACGCGCTGTTCCCGCATATGTCGGTGGCCGAGAACCTGGCGTTTCCGCTTCAGGTGCGCGGCATGGACCGTTCCGAGCAGGAGCGGCGCATCAAGCGGGCCCTGGACATGGTCGAGCTCGGCCGGTTCGGCTCGCGCCGTCCGGCGCAGCTGTCCGGCGGGCAGCAGCAGCGTGTCGCCGTGGCTCGTGCACTGGTGTTCGACCCGGAACTGGTGCTGATGGACGAGCCGCTCGGCGCTCTGGACAAGCAGCTGCGCGAGCAGATGCAGTACGAGATCAAGCACATTCACGAGAATCTCGGCGTCTCCATCGTCTATGTGACGCATGACCAGACCGAGGCCCTGACCATGTCCGACCGGGTCGCCGTGTTCAATGACGGCGTCATCCAGCAATTGTCGCCGCCCGACGTGCTGTACGAAAATCCGCAGAATTCCTTCGTTGCCCAGTTCATCGGCGAGAACAACAAGCTCACGGGCGAGGTCACCGAAGTGAATGGCGACCAGTGCAAGGTGCGCCTCGACGACGGCACTGAGCTCCTCGCCGATGCGGTCAATGTCGAGGGCGTCGGCGGCAAGACAACCATTTCGCTCAGGCCCGAACGCATCGAGGTCGTGCCGACCGACCAGCATGAAAACCACGTCGAAGGCCTGGTCGAGGAACTGATCTATCTCGGCGACCATATCCGCGTGCGCATGAAGGTCGCCGGCAATGACGAGTTCATCGTCAAGGTCCGCAATCGCGGTCAGCGCTGGGATCTGGAACAGGGCCAGACCCGCACGATCGGCTGGTCGGCCAAGGACTGCAAGGCGCTGGACGCCGTCGCCTGAATCCGGATTGCCGCCCCGAAACGGGCGGCGAAAGCGGTTGTGACGGGGCGTTTTCCCGTCCGGCCTTCATCGAAAGGGAGTAACTACAGATGAAACTCAGACTCATGCTTCTGGCGGCCACCGCCAGTTTCGCAACGACGGGAGCGGCCTTTACCCAGGAACTGCCGGCTTGCGAGAATTGCGCTGACGAAATCACCGTCGTCTCTTGGGGCGGCGCCTATCAGGCTTCGCAGGTCAAGGCCTATTCCGATCCCTACTCGGAAATGACCGGCACCAAGTTCGTCTATGACGAGTCCTCCAACGAGGCGGTCGCCAAGCTGCGCGCGATGAACGAAGCCGGCAACATCACCTGGGATCTCGTCGACGCGGAAGGCCCGGACGCCGTGCGTCTTTGCGACGAAGGTCTCGCCATGGAAGTCGATGTCGACGAAATCCTCGCCGAGGCGCCCGACGGCACGCCGGCTTCCGAGGATTTCGGCGAGTCGCTGATTTCGCCGTGCTTCATTCCGCAGATCGTCTTCTCCACGACCTTCGGCTACCGCACCAATGTCGACGAGTGGAACGGCGCGACGCCGACCTCGCTCTGCGATATCTTCGACACCGAGAAGTTCCCGGGCAAGCGCGCGCTCGAGAAGCGCCCGAAGAAGAACCTCGAATGGGCGCTGATCTGCGACGGCGTCGCCAAGGCCGATCTCTATGACGTCATGGAGACCGACGAAGGCATCGACCAGGCGCTCGCCAAGCTCGACACGATCAAGGACGACGTGATCTGGTGGTCCGCCGGCGCCGACACGCCGCAGCTGCTCGCCGACGGCGAAATTGTCATGGGCTCGACCTATAATGGCCGCCTGTTCTCGGTGATCGCCGAGCAGAACCAGCCGGTCGCCATGCTGTGGGACTACCAGGTGTTCGATTTCGACGGCTGGATCATCCCGACCGGCCTGCCGGAAGACCGCCTGAACCGCGTCAAGCACTTCCTGCATTTCGCGACCGACACGCAGCGTCTCGCCGACCAGGCGAAGTACATCTCCTACGGCCCGGCTCGCGCCTCGTCCGCACCGCTGGTCGGCAAGCACGCCGAACTCGGCATCGAGATGGGTCCGCACATGCCGACCGACCCGGACAACATGAAGAACTTCATCGTCAACAATATCGACTGGTGGTCGAGCTACCAGGATGACGTCGACGCGAAGTTCCAGGCCTGGCTTGCCCGGTAAGAGCTGACACAACCACTGAGGCGCGGCGGTTCGCCGCCGCGCCTGCATTCCAGCAAGGCCGGGGCACACCATGAGCAGCACGACCACGGACCAGTTCGGCGCATCAGACGACGGCATCATGCGCGCCGCCGACGGCACGCCGCTGAAACGCTCGCTGGCGCGCGCGCTGCGGCGCGAGAAGCTTCGCAGCTTCATGCTGATCCTGCCCCTGCTGGCCTTCATCACGTTGACATTCCTGCTGCCGATTGCCGACATGCTGTTCCGCTCGGTGGAAAACGGCATCGTGCAGGAAACCATCCCGCGCACGGTGGTGGCGCTGCAGGATTGGGACGCGTCCTCCGGGGAACTGCCGAGCGAAGAGGTTTTCGCGGCGTTCCAGCAGGATTTCGCGGAGGCCTTCAAGAACAAGACCCATACACGGCTCGGCCTTCGGCTGAACTATGACGAGCCGGGCATGTCCGGGCTGTTCCGCAAGTCCGGCCGCAAGGCGACCAATCTCGAACCTCCCTACCGGGAAGGCTTCATCGATATCGACGAAGACTGGGGAAAGCTCGAAACCTGGCGCGTGATCAAGCGCGCGAGCCCGCCGCTGACGGACGGTTACTTCCTCGCGGCGGTTGATGCCGAACGCACCACCGACGGCCTCCAGATGAAGCCGGAGAAGGAGCGGATCTATCTCTATTTGTTCTGGCGGACGATGTTCCTGTCGATCGTGATCACCGGCTCATGCCTGCTGCTCGGCTATCCGATCGCCTATCTGCTCGCCAATCTGACGGTGCGAACGTCCAATCTGCTGATGATCCTCGTGCTGCTGCCGTTCTGGACATCGCTCTTGGTGCGGACGTCGGCCTGGAAGGTGCTGCTGCAGCAGCAGGGCGTGATCAATGACTTCCTGGTCTGGATCGGCGTCATCGACGATGCGGGCAGGCTGATCATGATCAACAACCAGACCGGCACGATCATCGCGATGACGCATATCCTGCTGCCCTTCATGATCCTGCCGCTGTTCTCGGTGATGAAGACGATCTCGCCCTCCTATGTGCGCGCGGCCAAGAGCCTCGGCGCCAATGACTGGACGGCGTTCTGGCGGGTCTATTTCCCGCAGACCGTGCCCGGTATCGGCGCCGGCGCGATCCTCGTCTTCATCCTCGCCATCGGCTATTACATCACCCCGGAACTGGTCGGCGGCACCAGCGGCATCTTCATCTCGAACCGTATCGCCTATCACATCTCGACATCGCTCAACTGGGGTCTTGCCGCCGCGCTCGGCACGATCCTGCTCGGCCTCGTGCTGCTGCTCTTCTATGTCTACGACAAGATCGTCGGCATCGATAACGTGAAGCTGGGATAGCCGGGATGAGCGTTGCGACCGACGACCGGAAATTCGAAGAACGGATCGCCACCGGGCGGGGCCAGAACGCGCTCCTTGCCGCTCTGGCGCTGCTTTTCATCCCTGCGCTCGTCGGGCTCTACGTGAACGGCGATTACCGGATCGGCGGGATGATCGGCCTGGCGACCGCAGTCATTCCGGCACTGCTGCTGCGCGACCGGCTGAGCGGCAATCGCAAGCTCGCCCTGGCCGTTACGCCGGCTATTGCGGCCATTGGCGCCTATGTGAACGCTTTCGAAATCTGGGTTGCGGGTCTGGGCGCAATCTGCGGCTTCGCGGCCGCATGGGTCTTCTTCATGATCAAGGACAACGAGAACTACCGTCCGAGCCTGCTGGGGGAAAAGAAATGAGTGCGCTTCCGCCCTATTCCTCAAGCCTGCAGGTCTTCTGGTACTACGCCTTCCGGGTGATCTGCGGACTGATCTTCTTCTTCCTGATCTTCCCGATCCTCGTGATCATGCCGCTCTCCTTCAACGCGGAGGATTTCTTCACCTTCACGCCGAAGATGCTGGCTTTCGATCCGGACGGCTATTCGCTGAAGCATTATGTCGACTTCTTCACCAATCCGGACTGGCAGCAGGCGCTGTGGAATTCCGTGACGATCGCGCCGGTGGCGACGATCCTCGCGACCGGGTTCGGTACGGTCGCTGCAATCGGCCTTTCGCAAAGCCACGTGCCGTTCAAGTCGGCGATCATGGCGATCCTGATCTCGCCGATGATCGTGCCGCTGATCATCTCGGCGGCGGGCATGTATTTCTTCTATTCGCGCATCGGACTGCAGGGCACCTATTGGGGCGTTGTGCTGGCGCATGCGGCGCTTGGCACGCCTTTCGTGATCATCACCGTGACGGCGACGCTGGTCGGCTTCGACCGGTCGCTGACACGCGCCTCGGCGAGCCTCGGCGCCAATCCGGTGACGACCTTCTTCAAGGTGCAGATGCCGTTGATCATGCCGGGCGTGATCTCGGGCGCGCTGTTCGCCTTCATTACCTCTTTCGACGAGGTCGTGGTCGTGCTGTTCCTCGGCTCGGCTTCGCAGAAAACGCTGCCCTGGCAGATGTTCACCGGGCTTCGCGAGCAGATCTCCCCGACCATTCTCGCGGTCGCGACGTTGATGGTGGTGATTTCCATCATCCTGCTGACGGTGCTGGAATTGCTGCGGCGGCGCTCCGAAAGGCTGCGCGGGCTCGCGCCGAGCTAGGCGAGACGGAATTCCAGCCAGAGCGGATTGTGGTCCGAGATCCGGAAGGCGAAGCTGCCTTTCGTCAGGTTTCGGTCGCGGAGCAACCTGTCCCAGATCTCGACGATGCCGCCATCGGTCACTTCGAGACCGAGAAGTGCGGAGTCGCCCTTCGAGAACCAGGCGATCTGATCGTGGTAGCTCTCGGCCTCCGGCTCGGAATCGCGCGCATAGATGGTGCGCGGATGGCTTTGCAGGATAAAGGGCACTTCCAGCCCAGTGCTGACGAAGGCCTCGTAAAGGTCGTTGCCGGTCCTCTCTAGGTTGAAGTCGCCAAGCACGATCAGATTGTGGTGCCAGCGATGTTCGCGCGCCGCCCATGATTGCATCCATTTGGCGATGCCGCGCAGTTCCGGCAGCCGCTCCTCGGTGACGTCGCCATAGTCGATGTGGGCGGTGATCAGGATGAATGTCGTGTCGCGCGTTCGGAAGGAGACGGCATAGGGATTGCGCGCGAACTGTTTCTTGAAGCTGCCCTTGTCAAAGCCGAATTCGTCGGCCTCGTCCGGCACGACCAGCTCGCCGGCGAGCCCCGACAGCGCCACCCGCGTGGTGTCGAAGATATAGGCCATGTGCTCGTCATTGCCGCCCTGGCCTTCGGCGCGGTCGGTCATCAGGAAACTCCAGTTCGGGCCGAGAACCTTGATCGCCGAGCGCAGCGCGCGGAAATCGGAGCCGACTTCCTGGACCGCGATCACGTCGAAGCGCGACAGAATCTCCGTGATCGCCCACAAGCAACGATAGTCGCGTTTCGGGCTGTCATGCGAGCCGCCTTTCCATTTGCGCGTCAGCGAGCGGAAATGGGCGATGTTCCAGGTGGCGATCAGGATGTTGCGGTCGACCTCGCGCTTCGGCGGCACGATGCTGTCGAGATAGGCCGAATATGCGCGCATCTCGTCGATCGCAGCCTGCGGCACGTCGCCGTCGGCCGGCGCGTTTTCCGGCGTGTCGAACAGGATGTCGAGGGGCGTGGGCATTGGCGGTCTCCGCGATGACGGCCGTCGCGTCAGGGTAGCATCGGGACGGTGACGGCGCTATTGCAGGATCGTGGAAAGGCGCTTTCCGGCGAAGCGGCGTCGCTTTCGATTGCGGCTGGGTCCGGCTCCGCTGTATTATGCGCGCACCGGTTTCACTTCCCGGCTCGGCCAACGTTGACTGCAATCGTGCAGTGAGCCATCAGGCCCAACGAAGCGATTTCCCAAAATGAACACAAGGACCAGCACCGAAGACATGCTGCATGTCTTCCAGTGGAAGAATGGCGACAAGGAATGGTCGCCCTTCTCCGACGCCGAAATGGACCGGCGGCAAAACGAGATGCGGGCGCATCTCGCCGCCAACGACATCGACGCGGCGGTTTTCACCTCCTATCACGGCATCTGCTACTATTCCGGCTTCCTCTATTGCTATTTCGGACGGAAGTACGGCTTCGTGCTGACCGCCGATAGCGCGACCACGGTCTCGGCCGGAATCGACGGAGGCCAGCCATGGCGGCGCACGCATGGCGATAACGTCATCTACTCCGACTGGCGGCGCGACAATTTCTTCACCGCTCTGAAGTCGCTCATCCCCTCGGGTGCGAAACGCGTCGGCATCGAGTTCGACCATGTTTCGCTCGATTATCGCAGGCTGCTCCGGGATGCCTTTCCGGGCGTCGAATTCGTCGACGTGGCCGCGGCTTCGATGTGGATGCGGACGCTGAAATCCGGCGAGGAAATCAGCCTGATCCGGGAAGGCACGCGCATCTGCAATGTCGGCGCACGCGCCGTGATGGATGCGCTGCACGAGGGCGCGCCGGAATATGAGGTGGCGATTGCCTCGACCAATGCGATGATCCGCGAGATCGGCAAGAGTTTTCCGTTCGTCGAACTGATGGACACATGGACATGGTTCCAGTCGGGCATCATGACCGACGGGGCGCATAATCCGGTGACCAACAAGCGCGTCGCCCGCGGCGACATTTGCTCGCTCAACTGCTTCCCGATGATCTTCGGCTACTACACCGCGATCGAGCGGACCCTGTTCTGCGAGGAAGCATCCGACGCGCATCTCGATCTGTGGGAAAAGAACTGTGCGGTGATGACAGCCGGCTCCGAGATGATGGGGCCGGGCAAATCATGCTCCGAGATCGCGCTGGCGCTCAACGAGATGTATCGAGGCTGGGACCTGCTGCAGTATCGCTCCTTCGGCTACGGCCATTCCTTTGGCGTGCTGTCGCATTATTACGGACGCGAGGCCGGGGTGGAGTTGCGCGAGGATGTCGACACCGTTCTGAAGCCCGGCATGGTGGTATCGATGGAGCCGATGATCATGATCCCGGAAGGCCAGCCCGGCGCGGGCGGCTACCGCGAGCACGACATCTTCGTCATCACCGAGGACGGGGCGGAGAACATCACAAACTTCCCCTATGGACCCGACGAGATGATCATCAGGCGCTAGACGTGAAACGCCCGGGCAAGCCCGGGCGTTTTTGCATTCTGCTCATTCGCTAATTAGGCGGCGCATTCCAGCAGCAGCGTGCCGGAGGCGGTGTTCGAGATCGGAATGTGATAGTTGCGGGTGATCTCGTTGACGTCGTCGCCGAGCGTGCCGCGCATCATCATCCACATCAGGAACTCGGTGCCCTGCGCGCCGGCCTTCTCGACCAGTTCCATGCGGGTGATCTTGGTCAGTTCGTCCGGATTGTGGACGATGTTCTCAAGGCAGTACTGGTCGAACTCCTTGTTGATGAAGCCCGCCCGTGCGCCGTCGAGCTGGTGCGACAGGCCGCCTGTGCCGAGGACGACGATCTTCGCGTCTTCGGGGAAGGACAGCAGCGCCTTGCGGAGCGAACGGCCGAAAGCGAGGGCGCGTTTCAGCGTCGGGATCGGATGCTGCACCGTGTTGGCCGAGATCGGCACGGCCTTCGGCATGTCCGGATGGTGCGGCGCGCCCGGCCAGAAAAGCTGCATCGGCACGACGAAGCCGTGATCGACCGGAAGCTCCTGGCAGGAGGTGATGTCGAACTCGTCGGCGACCATCGACTCGATGATGTGCCATGAGAGTTCAGGCGCGCCGGGGAAGGGATCAAGCGACGGCAGGCCCCAGCCTTCGTCCTCGTTCTTGTATTCATGGGCCGCGCCGATCGCAAATGTCGGCATCTGGTCGAGGAAGAAGCCCAGGCCGTGGTCGTTGTAGATGTTGATCACGTAGTCCGGCTTGTGTTCCTTGATCCAGGCATGGATCTTCGGATAGCCGTCGAAGAAGGGTTTCCAGTAGGGATCGTCATAGAGTTCCTTCTGGATCGCATTGCCCACTGCGGGGATGTGGGAGGTGGTGATACCGCCGAGAATGGTTGCCATGATAAGTCCTCCTCACGCCTGGCTGGCGAGAAATTCCTTGAATTCCTCGGTTGTCTTGCCGGTTTGCAGGCCACCGACATCCTGAACCGACAGCTTGAAGATGCCGGCGAACTTGGCGAGATAGTAGATGTTGCCGCCCGCATCGATCAGCCCGAGCACGTCGCGCTTGCGGATGGCTTCCTTCTGCTCATCGTTGAGGCCGTATTTTTCCATATAGGCCTCTTCGTCAGCCTTGAACGCTTCGCGGTTCTCGGCCTTGTTGAACGAGTAGCACATCTTGTTGAGCGCATAGCCCTTCATGGCCTGCTTGCCATCGAAGATCGTCGTGCCCGGAATGTCGATGTGATAGTCAAAACCCGGTTGGTCCATGGTCATTTCCTCCTGGATATTGACCGTATGTGTACACGGGTGCGCCGAGCGGCAGGTTTGACCTAAATCAAGCCGTCTCCGCGCCCGGATTAGAATGAATGTCTGTTACGTAAAACTTATAGCGGCTCGACGGTCCGATCTGGCCGCCCATGCCGGGTAATCGCGCATGAAAAAGCCCGGATACACAGGGCATCTGGGCTCACATGGCTCTGGTATGGATGTCCGGCAGGTGCGGCCGGGCGCCTGATGACCTAGCTCCAGTATAGCCGCATCGGATTGTCGACGAGCAGCTTCCTCTGCGCCTCTTCGGTTTCCGCGATGCGCGGAATGAAGTCGACCAGCTTGCCGTCGTCGGGCATGTGCGACTTCATGTTCGGGTGGGGCCAGTCGGTACCCCATATGACGCGGTCGGGGAATGTCTCGACCAGCTTGCGTCCGAAGGGCACGACGTCGTTATAGGGCGGGCCGGCGACCGTCAGCCGCTCGGGGCAGGTGACCTTGGTCCAGATCGTGTCGACCTCGGCCATCAGGCCGACGAAACGCTGGAAATCGGGATGGTCGACACCCTTGGTCACGTCGGGGCGGCCCATATGGTCGACAACGATGGTGGTCGGAAGCTGCTTCAGGAACGGGATCAGTTCCTCGAGGTCCTGAGCCTCGAAATAGACGACGATGTGCCATCCGAGCGTGGCGATCTTGTCGGCGATGCCGAGGAAGACCTCTTTGGGGGTCGAATCGACGAGGCGTTTGACGAAGTTGAAGCGCACGCCGCGCACGCCGGCCTCGTGCATCGCCTTGAGTTCGTCCATCTCGATATCGGGGCCGACCGTGGCGATCCCGCGCGCCTTGTCGCCCGCGGCTTTCAGCGCGTCGACGAGAGCCCGGTTGTCCTTGCCATGGCAAGTCGCCTGCACGATGACATTGCGCTCGAAGCCCAGATAATCGCGCAGCTCGAAGAGCTTTTCCTTCGGCGCGTCGCAAGGCGTATATTTGCGTTCCGGCGCATAGGGGAATGCGTCGGCGGGCCCGAATACATGACAATGCGCATCGACGGCTCCCGGAGGCGGCGTGAAGGCCGGCTTCGAGGGGTTGGGGTGAAAAGGCAAATAGTCTGCGTCCATGGGCTCCCTCCCGCCGCTTTTTCAGTTCGGGTCATTTATATAGCGCAAAACGCGCAGATGCCCAGATCGCGGAGTTGCCGGGAAATTGATGCAACCGTCAGGGTTTGCCCATTTCAAAACGTTCGCTCCCTATAAAAATTTGCTATAGGCGCTTTGAATGAACGATATCGAGAAGCAATGAGACAGGCCCTTCCCAACATCCGGCATCTGAGGGTTTTCCGCGAAGTGGCGCATTGCCACAGCGTCAGCCTGGCCGCGGAACGTGCGCATCTCTCGCAACCCGCGGTGACCCAGGCGATCGCGAAACTGGAAGAGGATCTGTCGGTGCCGTTGTTCGAACGGCGGCGCGACGGCATGTTCGTCACCGAAGTCGGCGGGCAATTTCTCGAACGCGTCGAGCGTGCCCTCGATCATCTGCAGGCGGGCGCGCGCGAGGCCGCGCGAACGGGCTCCCGCCAGAAGGGGCGCGGCTTTTCCGATTTCGACAGGCTGCTCACGGCGGCGCAACTGCGCGCGCTGGTCGCTGTGTCCGAAGCGAACAATTTTTCGATGGCGGCGCGCAGCATCGGCATATCCCAGCCGTCGATCCACCGCGCCGCGCGCAATCTGGAACGGCTGTCGGGCCTGAAGCTGTTTTCCAGCGCGCATGAGGGCATTTCGCTGACGCCGGCGGCGCAATTGCTGGCGCAGCGCACCAAGCTGGCGCTGGCCGAGTTGCAGCAGGGTTTCGACGAGGTCGACGACTTCCTCGGACGCGATTCCACCCATATCGTCGTCGGCGCCCTGCCGCTGGTGCGAACCTTCATCCTGCCGGCGGCGATCGACCGCATGGTGCGCAATTCCGGCCGTGTCCAGATCCGCGCCGTCGACGGTCGCTATGCGGAATTGCTGCATGGTGTGCGTCACGGAGACCTGGATTTCCTGATCGGCGCGCTGCGCGATCCCGCGCCGGTCGACGATATCGTCCAGGAGCCGTTGTTCGACGATCCGCTCGCCCTCGTCGTTGGGACCAGGCACCCGCTGGCGGGGCGCGATACGGTGACGATCGACGACGTGCTGGCCTATCCCTGGGTGGCGCCGCCGAAAAATACGCCGGCCGGAAGCTATCTCTATGACACGCTGCGGATCCAGGACCTGCCCAGCACGCCGGTGCGCGTCGTTTCTTCGTCGCTGGTCCTTCTGCGCGGACTCCTCATGATGGGTGATTACATCACGATCATTTCGCTCAACCAGATCCGGCACGAATACGAACAGGGTGTGCTGGTGCCTCTGCCGATCGAACTGGCCGACAGCGCGCGCGCCATCGGGCTGACCTATCGGCGCGACTGGCGGCCGACAAAGACCCAGCAGCAATTCCTGTCATACCTGCGCGAGGTGAGCGCAGAGATGAACCCGGGCGGCGGTTCGGTCGCGCCTGCCTATGCGGAAATTCAATAGCGGTCGATGCGATTGAATGGGTAATCGGGCCGGGGCGATGATATTCAGCGCGCTGAAATGTCCGAACCGGCCGCCGTCCGTGCCCGATGGGCCCGCTTGTTTTCGATCGGGCGGCTTCCCCGCATTGACGGCTTGCCGGTTTCGGCCGAAACAGGACGGAAACGACCGGAGGAAATAGAATGAGACTATGCGTTGCCGGCGCCTATGGCGCTTTCGGATTGAAGCACCTGGATGCCCTCTCCAACATCGACGATGTCCAGGTCACCTCGGTCATGGGGCCGACCCGCGAGAAGATCGACGCCCTGGCCAAGGAAAAGGGGATCGGGCACGCGGCGACGGATCTGGCCGAATGCGTTGCGCGCGACGATGTCGACGCTGTGATCCTGTCCACGCCGACGCAGATGCATGCCGCACAGGCGATTCAGTGCATGGAAGCCGGCAAGCATGTGCTGGTCGAGATCCCGATGGCCGACAGCCTTGCCGACAGCCAGGCCGTGGTCGCAAAGCAGAAGGAAACCGGCCTCGTCGCGATGGCCGGGCAGGTTCGCCGCTTCAATCCCTCGCATCAGTGGATCCATAACAAGATCAAGGCCGGCGAGTTGAAGATCCAGCAGATGGATGTGCAGACCTATTTCTTCCGCCGGACCAACACCAATGCGAAGGGCGAGCCGCGCAGCTGGACGGACCACCTGCTGTGGCACCACGCCTGCCACACGGTCGACCTTTTCCAGTACCAGACGGGCGAGACATGCTCGGAAGCCTTTGGCCTGCAGGGGCCGATGCACCCGGATCTCGACATCGCCATGGACATGACGATCGGCATGAAGACGCCGAAGGGTGCGATCTGCACGCTGTCGCTCTCCTTCAACAATGAGGGGCCGTTCGGAACGTTCTTCCGCTATATCTGCGACAACGGCACCTATCTCGCCCGCTACGACGATCTGTTCGACGGCTACGACAAGCCGATCGACCTGTCGGGCGTCGCCGTTTCGAACAATGGCATCGAACTGATCGACCGTGAATTCATCTCGGCGATCCGGGAGGGCCGCGAGCCGAATTCGAGCGTCGCGCAGGTGCTGCCGGCAATGGAGACGCTGGACAAGATCGAACGCGGCTTCAACTGATCCGAAGGCGGCAACGCCTGAAGCAAAAAGGCCGGGCGTTTCGCCCGGCCTTTTTCGTTCATTCCTTGACGTAGGGCTTGCCGTCGGCTGCGGGCGGGCGCGACCGGCCGACAAAGCCGGCGACGACGACGATCGTCGCGAGATAGGGCGCCATCGCCAGAAACTCTGACGGGATCGGGGTCCGCACGATCGCCAGTTTCTGCTGCAGCGAATCCGCGAAACCGAAGATAAGCGCCGCCATCAGCGCGCCGAACGGGTGCCAGCGGCCGAAGATCATGGCGGCAAGACCGATATAGCCGAGACCGCCCGTCATGTTCTCGTCGAAGCGTCCGACGGAGCCCAGCGTGAACCATGCGCCGCCGAAACCGGCGACCATGCCGGCCAGCGTCACGTTGATATAGCGCGTGCGGTAGACGTTGATGCCGAGCGTGTCGGCCGCGCGCGGGTGTTCGCCGACGGAGCGGGCGCGCAGCCCGTAACGGGTGTAGAAGAGGTAGTAGGTCGCGACGCTGACCAAAATAAACGCGCCGTAGACGAACAGGTTCTGGTTGAACAACACGGGCCCGATCACCGGAATATCGCCGAGGAACGGGATCTTCCAGGCGCGGAAGACCGGCGCGTTGTTGAGGAAGCGGTATTCGGAGAAAACCTGGCTGGACACATAGGACGTGACGCCGGTCACGAAGAGGGTGATCACCACGCCGGCGATGATCTGGTCCATGCGGTAGGTGACGACCAGCGCGGCAAGGATGAAGCCGAACATCCCGCCGACGAGGACCGCGGAGAGAAGGCCGCCCCAGCCGCCGAGCAAGGATCCCATCAGCGCGCCAGTGAAGGCGCCGGCGAGCAGCATGCCTTCGATGGCGATATTGACCACGGCGACGCGCTCCGAGAGCACGCCGGCAAGACCGCCGAGCGCGATCGGCACGGCGGCGACCACGGTGGCCGACAACATGCCGGTAAGCGAAAAGGACTTGCCGGCCGTCGCCCAGACGAGAAAGGCAGCGGTGGCGAGCGCGAAGCCGACCGCGATCGAGACAGTCGACCAGCGGGATCCGCCGCGCATGAACTGGCGCATGCCGAGGAAGGCGAGAACGGCGGCGGCGATGTAATTGAACGAGGCGGCCGGGATGACGAGGTTCGGAATCACCCAGGGATCACGCGGCCGCGACAGGCCGAAAGTCGCGTTGCCCTCGGAACCATAGCCGAACACGGCCGCGACGAGGATGGCCAGCCCGATCAGGACGATGCCGTAGATCCGGGCCTGACGGGCCTTGTGAGTGTCGATCTTGGCGTCGGGCGCAAGGTCGGTGGTCGATGCTGCGGTCATGGCCGGTTTCTCCTAGCGACCCGCGGGCTTCTTGAAGCCCCAGGGGAAGATCGCGCGGACAAGAAGCGGCGCGGCGATGAAGACGATGATGAGTGCCTGGATGATGCTGATCAGGTCGATGGACACGCCCGCATCGACCTGCATCTGGCGGCCGCCGGCCTCCAGCGCACCGAAGAGAAGGCCGGCAAAGAGCACGCCGACCGGGTGCGACCGGCCGAGCAGAGCCACGGAAATCGCATCGAAGCCGATGCCGGACGAAAAGCCCGGCGTCGCGCGTTCGAGAACGCCGAGGACCTGGTTGGCGCCGGCGAGCCCGGCAAGCGCCCCTGCGGTCGCCATCGCGAACACGATGATCGCCGAGGCGTGCATGCCGGCATAGCGGGCGGCATCGGGGTTTTCGCCGGAGGCGCGGTATTCGAAGCCGGTCTTGGTCTTGAACAGGAGCCAGTGGACGAGGATCACCGCGGCGATCATGACGAAGATGCCGGCGTGGAGGCGCAAATTCGGGTCGATGTCGGTCAGGAGGCGCGGCAGTTCCGCGCTCGGCAGGACCGACTTGGAGACCGGGTCCGAGCGGCCCGGCCGCTGCATCCATTCGAGGCCAAGCATCCAGGAGAGCAGCAGGTAGGAGCTCAGATTGAGCATGATCGTGGTGATCACCTCATGCGCGCCGGTCGCCGCGCGCAGATAACCGGCGATCGAGGCATAAAGGCCGCCCGCGAGAGCGCCGGCCAGCAGCGCGAGCGGCAAGTGGATGATCCAGGGCAAGCCCGGAAAGGAGAAGCCGACAATCACGGCGGCGATGCCGCCGACGACGATCTGGCCCTCGGCGCCGATGTTGAACAGGCCGGCACGGAAACCGAGCGCAAGGCCGAGCCCGGCAAGGACGAGGGGAATCGCCGAGGTCAGCGTCTCGGAAATGGCGTTCACGGAGCCGAGGGATCCTTGCAGAAGCGCAAGGTAGGAGCGGCCGATCGTCTCGATGTCGACGGCGGTCGCCAGCATGACCAGCGCGCCTACGATCAGCGCCACGATGACAGCGAAGATCGGCACGATGACCAGATCCTCGAACTCGGCACGGCCGGGGGCGGCGCGCTGGAGGAGCTTTTCGGTCAGGCTGGATTGCGAGGTCGTATCGGTCATGCGGTCACTCCGGCCATCGCGAGACCGATGGCATTCTTGTCCAATGGGCCGGCCGTCGCGTCGAATTCGGCGACGATCTTTCCGTCATACATGACGAGGACGCGGTCGGAGAGCGACATGATCTCGTCGAGTTCCGAGGAGACGATGATGACGCCGTCGCCCTCGTCGCGGGAATGCATCAGCCGGCTGTGGATATATTCGATCGAGCCGACGTCGAGGCCGCGTGTCGGCTGCGACGCGATGACGAGCTTGGTCTCGCGTTCGAGTTCGCGCGCGACCACCATCTTCTGCTGGTTGCCGCCCGACAGGTTGCCGGCCTTGAGATAGACGGAGGGGGTTCGCACATCGAAATCGACGGCGTATTGGGCCGATGTCTTCAGGACTTCCGGCCATTTGATCGCCGGACCGGAGGAAAAACGGTCCTCGTAATAGGTATTGAGAACCATGTTCTCGTATATCGTGAAATTGGAGATCATGCCGGATTTGTGCCGATCCTCGGGAACATGCGCCATGCCCATGCGGTGCCGTTCGCGCACGCTGGCATGGGTGATGTCCTTGCCGAGGAAATCCACGGTGCCGTCCACGGCTTGCTGAAGCCCGGTTATCGCCTCGATCAGCGCCGACTGGCCGTTTCCCTGGACGCCGGCGATGCCGACGACCTCGCCCGAACGAACATGGAAACTGACATGGTCGACCGCGATGTCGTCGTTTTCGCGCAGAACGACCAGGTCTTTCACGTCGAGCAATGTCTCGCCGGGTTTGAACGGACCCTTTTCGACGTCGAAGGAGACCGGACGGCCGACCATCATTTCGGCCAACTCTTTCTCGGTCATGGTTTTCGGATCGCCCTCGCCGGTGATCCTGCCGCCGCGCAGCACGTTGATGCGGTCGGAGATTTCGAGGATTTCATGCAGCTTGTGGGTGATGAAGACGATCGCCTTGCCGGCGTCGCGCAGCGATTTGACGATGCCGAAAAAGTCCTCGACTTCCTGGGGCGTCAGGACCGCCGTGGGCTCGTCGAGGATCAGCACCTCCGCCGAGCGGAACAGCACCTTCAGAATCTCGACGCGCTGCTGGATGCCGACCGGCAGGTCCTCGATCAGCGCGTCCGGATCGACCTGGAGGCCGTATTTCTCGTTGATGTCGCGGACCTGCTTGCGGGCGGTCGCGAGGTCGAGATAGTCGAATTTTCCTGTCGGCTCGACGCCCAGGATGACATTCTCGGCCACGGTGAAGACCGGGACGAGCATGAAATGCTGGTGGACCATGCCGATGCCGGCCTCGATGCCGTCGCCGGGTCCCTCGAAGTCGACCTTCTTGCCGTCGATGAGGATCTCGCCCTCGTCGGGCGAATAAAGCCCCGAGAGGATGTTCATCATGGTGGATTTGCCGGCGCCGTTTTCGCCGAGCAGCCCCAGCACCTCGCCAGCGCGGATCGTCAGATTGACATTGTCATTGGCCGTGACCGGCCCGAAGCGCTTCGTTATGCCGCGCAGTTCCACATCCACAGCGTCGCACTCCCCACTGGTGCAGAAAAAGTCCCGCCGCCACACGGGATGCGCGGCGGCGGGTGATGTCGGGCGGAATTAGCCGCCTACGCTGATCGAACCGTCGATGATGCCGGCCTTGATTTCTTCCAGCTCGGATTTCAGCTCGGCCGGAACGGCTTCCTCGAAGGCGTGGAACGGCGCGAGGCCGACGCCGTCGTTTTCCAGCGTGCCGACGGTGAGGCCGCCCTCGAAGGTGTCGTCCATGACGGACTCGATCACCGCCTGAACGGTGGCGTCCATGCGCTTGAGAACCGAAGTCAGGTAGACGTCCTGCTTTTCGGTGTCGGTCATGTACTGGTCGGCGTCGACGCCGACGATCTTCAGCTTGTCGGTGCCGAGTTCGTCGGCGAGCGCGGCGGAGCCGAGGCCGACGGGGCCGGCGACCGGCATGACGATGTCGGCGCCTTCGTCATAGAGGTTCTGGGCGAAGGTGCGGCCGTCGTCCAGGCTCTCGAAGTTGTTGGTGAACAGGCCGTCCTTGGCTTCCGGATCCCATCCGAGAACCTTCACGTCCGTGCCCTTCTTCTCGTTGTAGTAAGCCGCGCCGCGGGCAAAGCCGTCCATGAAGACGGTCACCGGCGGAATGTTGATGCCGCCGAAAGTACCGAGAACGCCGGTTTCGGTCATGCCCGCCGCGAGATAGCCGGCAAGGAAGGCCGCCTGGTCGGTGGCGAAGACCTGGCCGACCACATTCGGGATCGTCGGATCGTAGGCGAAGTCGACGATGGAGAATTTCTGGTCCGGATTGGCTTCGGCCGCCGCCTTGGTGGCGTCGCCCATCAGGAAGCCGACGGTGATGATCACGTCGCAGCTGCCGCCGAGCAGCGAGTTCAGGTTGGCCTCGTAGTCGGTCTCGGCCTGGCTCTCGAGAAAGCGGCCTTCGATGCCCTTTGCGTCCATCGCGTCCTGGACGCCCTTCCAGGCCGTCTGGTTGAAGCCCGCGTCATCGATGCCGCCGGTGTCGGTCACCTGGCAGGCGGTAAAAGCCGCCGCCGACGAGATCGACCCGAACAGCAGCGCCGTCGCCACAGCGACGCCGCCCAGAAGTCTGCTTTTGTGAATCATGAGATACTCCCTGGGAATAAAGACCGGAATTCAAAGGAACCCGGACACGAAATGCAATACCCAACGTTTACGACGTTGCACGCAGCCGACACTATGCCGGATTTGCCGGGAAAACCAATACCCTGAGGGACGAAACGAAGACAACGTCCAGGCCGTGTCATGCAGTTGACACTGATCAATGCGGGGCCGGCAGGACATATGCCAATTTTCGCATAAGAATGCCCGTCATCGATTGTGGAGGAAAATCATCATGGCGCATGTCGTCGTTCTGGGTGCCGGTCTCGGCGGCACGATCATGGCCTACGAGGTCCGCGAGGAGCTCTCGAAGGAACACAAGGTTTCCGTCATCAACAATGGAAGCGCTTATTCCTTCGTGCCGTCGAATCCGTGGGTGGCGGTCGGCTGGCGCGACAAGGACGCCATTGAGGTCGACCTGACCGCGGTGATGAAGAAGCGCAATATCGATCTCTATCCGCAAGGCGCGAAGAAGCTGCATGCCGCCGACAAGCGCGTCGAGCTGAATGACGGCACGTCGGTCGAGTACGATTACCTCGTCATCGCCACCGGGCCTGAACTCGCCTTCGACGAGATCGAGGGGCTCGGGCCGGAGGCGTATACGCAGTCGGTCTGCCATGTCGATCACGCGGTCCAGGCGAAGGCGGCGTTCGACAAGCTGGTCGCCAATCCGGGGCCGGTGATCGTCGGTGCGGTGCAGGGCGCGTCCTGTTTTGGTCCCGCCTACGAGTTCGCCTTCATTCTCGACAAGGCGCTGCGCGACGCGAAGATCCGCGACCAGGTGCCGATGACCTTCGTGACGTCGGAGCCCTATATCGGCCATCTCGGTCTCGACGGTGTGGGCGACACGAAAGGGCTTCTCGAAAGCGAGATGCGCAACCATCACATCAAGTGGGTCACCAACGCCAAGGTCGACAAGGTCGAAGAAGGCACGATGCATGTCTCGGAATTCGCCGATGACGGCTCGGTGAAGAAGTCGCATGAACTGCCTTTCAAGTTTTCCATGATGCTGCCGGCTTTCCGCGGCGTCGCTGCGGTGCGCGAGATCGAGGGTCTGACCAATCCGCGCGGTTTCATCCTCGCCGACAAACACCAGCAGAACCCGAAATATCCGGAGATTTTCTCGGTCGGCGTGTGCGTCGCCATTCCGCCGATGGGGCCGACGCCGGTTCCGGTCGGGGTGCCGAAGACCGGCTTCATGATCGAATCCATGGTCACGGCCACGGCGCACAATATCGGCAAGCTGGTGCGCGGCGAAAAGCCAGACGCGCAGGGCACGTGGAATGCGGTCTGTCTTGCCGATTTCGGCGATTCCGGCATCGCCTTCGTCGCCCAGCCGCAACTCCCGCCGCGCAACGTCAACTGGTCGTCGTCGGGCAAATGGGTGCATCTGGCCAAGGTCGGATTCGAGAAGTACTTCCTGCACAAGATCCGCTCGGGCAAGTCGGAGCCCGCCTATGAGCGCCTCGCCATGCAGGCGCTGGGCATCCAGAAGCTGAAGGAAGTCAAGTTCGAGATCGAGGACGCCTGATCTTATATAAAAGATTCCTCATATAAAGCTTGACAAATATACTATAATTTCCATATGTGTTTGAGGAGCCCGCCGCTTGTCGGCGGGCATGACATCAAAGGAGTTCAAGTTCGCATGTCCCTCGACCGTATGGTGCTGGCTTTCGCAGGTCTGATGACGCTGCTTTCCGTCGTTCTGACATGGTATGTGTCGCCCTATTTCCTCTGGTTCACCGTGTTCATCGGCCTGAACCAGATCCAGTCGGCCTTCACGGGTTTCTGCCCGGCCGCGATGATCTTCAAGGCGATCGGCGTCAAGCCGGGGACCGCGTTCTAAGCTTCGACCGGGCGCGGCGACCGCCGCGCCCGAATTCTTTTTTGCCTCTCCATCCGCATATGCCGGTTTCGCCCGGCCAGTGCTTCCGCCTTCCCGATTGACAAACGTCAAGGTGGCGACGCGATTCAAAGCGCATTAGCATGCGATCATGATCGTGAACCCGGCGACGACAATGGAGCGGTCCCTTGGCTGAGGGAGCGAAACAGGCACAGGCCCGAAGCGGGCGCGTTGTCGCCGTGCGCGGGCCGGTTCTCGATATAGCGATCGAGGGCGAACTTCCCGATATCTACGAGGCCATTGCCGTACAGGCGGGCGAGGAGCGCATCCTCGCCGAGACCCAGTCGCATCTCGACGAAAAAACCGTGCGCGCCATCGCCATGCAACCGACGCAGGGCTTGTGGCGCGGCGCGCCGGCGGAGCCGACAGGCGAGCCGATCACGACGCCGGTGGGCGACGCGGTGCTCGGGCGGCTCCTCAACATGCTCGGCGATCCGGCCGACAATGGCGCATCCTTCGAAACCGGGACCGCGCGGCGGCCGATCCATCGCGCCGCGCCGCCGATCTCGCGCCAGAGCGCGGCGACCGACATTTTTTCCACCGGCATCAAGGTCATCGATCTGCTGGCACCTCTCGCCCAGGGCGGCAAGGCGGCGATGTTCGGCGGCGCCGGCGTCGGCAAGACCGTGCTGGTCATGGAGCTCATTCACGCCATGGTCTCGGGCTATGACGGCATTTCGGTGTTCGCGGGCGTCGGCGAGCGCTGCCGCGAAGGCCACGAGATGCTCAACGAGATGAAGAGCTCCGGCGTGCTGGACCAGACTGTGCTGGTCTATGGCCAGATGAATGAGCCGCCCGGCGCGCGCTGGCGCGTGCCGCTGACGGCGATGACCATTGCCGAATATTTCCGCGACGAGAAAGCGCGCAACGTGCTGTTGCTGATGGACAATGTGTTCCGCTTCATCCAGGCGGGATCGGAGGTCTCGGGCCTGCTCGGACGCCGCCCGTCGCGCGTCGGCTACCAGCCGACGCTGGAGACGGAGGTGGCGGACTTGCAGGAGCGGATCGCCTCGATTGGGAATGCCTCGGTGACGGCGATCGAGGCGGTCTATGTGCCGGCCGACGATTTCACCGATCCGGCTGTCGGCGCGATCGCCAGCCATGTCGACTCCATGGTCGTTCTCTCGCGGCAACTGGCGGCTGAAGGCATCTACCCGGCGATCGACCCGATCGCGACGACCTCCGTGCTGCTCGACCCGCTGATCGTCGGACAGGATCATGCGAACATCGCCGGACAGGTGCGCGAGGTGATCGAACATTATCGCGAATTGCGCGATGTGATCGCGCTGCTCGGTGTCGAGGAACTGGGCGCCGAGGAACGCCGCGCGGTCGGCCGGGCGCGCCGGCTGCAACGTTTCCTGACGCAGCCCTTCTTCACGGCGTCCGCCTATACCGGTGCGGAAGGCCGCAGTGTCAGCGTCGCCGATACGGTTGCGGGCTGTCGCGCCATCCTCGATGGCGAATGCGACGAGTGGGACGAGAGCTCGCTCTACATGATCGGCAATCTCGACGAGGCGCGCGAAAAGGAAAAGGCGATGCGGGCCAAGGCGTCCGGCGCCGGAAAGGCGGCGGCATGAGTGCGCGGTCCCTCTCGCTGGTGATCACGACGCCGCTCGCCGTCCTTGCCGAGGCGGAGGGCGTGACGTCGTTTCGCGCGAGCGACGACAGCGGTTCCTTCGGCGTGATGCCCGGCCATGCCGATCTTCTTTCCGTGCTTCGCGATTGCGTGGCGCGCTGGCGGACCGGCAAGGGCGAATGGCACTATTGCGCCCTGCATGGCGGCGTGATGACGGTCGAGAACGGCGACACGATCCGCATCGCGTGCCGGGAGGGCGTGCTCGGAACGGACGTCGCGACGCTGGAGGCCGAGGTGCGGCGGCACCGGGAGGCGGAAGCGCAGGCGACCAGCCGGGCGCGGGTCAGCGAGGCGAAGCTGCATGCGCGCGCGATCCGGCAGATCATGATGCATCTGTCGCATGACCAGAACATCTCCGTGGAAACCGCGCTGGACGAGATCTTCCAATGAGCGACGCACCGCGAGACGGCAATCATCTGGGCGAGGCGGCGCGCAAGGAAGCCGAGCGCGCCGAATTGCTGGCGCACGATCCCGAGCCGTCGCTGGCGCGCCGTTTCGGACAGATCGGCATTCTCGGCTGGATGATCGTCATCCCGGTGCTGGTCGGCATATTTGCCGGCAGCTGGCTCGACCGCCTGCTCGGCACGGGCATCACGCTCGCCGCCGCGCTGACCTTTGCCGGCGCTGCGCTGGGGCTATGGCTCGCCTTTCGCTGGATGCATGAGCAATGACGCTGTTGTCGCCGCATCATCTGGAATGGCTGAGCCCGGCATGGTTCGCCTCGATCGTTATCGCGCTGGCTGTCGGGTTTGCGGCGGGACTCTTCCATTTCCGCTCGCTGAAGGGCGTGGCGCGGCGGCTCGCCAATGGCGACCTGACCGCGATCGCGCTTCAGCTCGGGCGATTGGCTCTCCTCGGCGCGATCCTGTTCGGCATGGCGCTGTTCGGTGCGCAGGCTTTGCTCGCCGGCGCGGCCGGCGTCCTTTTCGCGCGGCGGCGGGTGTTGGCGCGGTCGGAGGCGGAGGCCGAGACGTGAACGACTCCCCGCTCATCCTCCAGACCGCGTTTTCGATCGGCCCCGTACCGATCACCCATGTCGTGCTGACGACATGGGCGGTGATGGCCGTACTCGCCGGCGGTTGCTTCCTGTTGACGCGCAAGCTGAGCGTCGAGGCCGGATCGGCGCAGACCGTTCTGGAGCTTCTGGTCGGGACCATCGACGCACAGATCGAATCGACGATGCAGCGCGATCCCGCGCCGTTTCGCACGCTGATCGGGACGCTGTTCATCTTCATCCTGTTCGCGAACTGGGCCTCGGCCGTTCCGAATGTCGAGCCGCCGACGGCGCATTTGGAAACGGATGCCGCCCTGGCGGCGATCGTGTTCGCCGCAACAATCTTCCATGGCATCAAGTCGAACGGCCCGCTCGGTTATCTGAAAACCTTCGCCGAACCGTCCTGGGTGATGATCCCGCTCAATCTCGTCGAGCAGATCACGCGGACCTTCTCGCTGATGGTGCGCCTGTTCGGCAATGTCATGAGCGGCGTCTTCGTCGTCGGCATCGTGCTGTCGCTTGCCGGACTTCTGGTGCCGATCCCGCTGATGGCGCTCGATCTTCTGACCGGGGCCGTTCAGGCCTATATCTTCGCGGTCCTCGCGACCGTCTTTATCGGCGCCGCCGTCAGCGGCGAAGGCGCCGAAACTCCCCGAAAGGACACTCACTGATGGATATGATCAAGATGGTCAGCATTCTCGGCGCGGCGCTTGCCGTGTCGTTTGGCGCGATCGGTCCAGCGCTCGGCGAAGGCCGCGCGGTGGCGGCCGCGATGGACGCGATCGCCCGCCAGCCGGAAGCCGCGGGTACGCTGTCGCGAACCCTTTTCGTCGGCCTCGCCATGATCGAGACGATGGCGATTTACTGCCTCGTCATCGCGCTGCTGCTGCTCTTCGCCAATCCCTATACGGTCTAGGACCAGCCTTTTCCGATGCAATTCGACTGGTGGACCTTCGCCTTCCAACTCGTCAACATCGCGGTGCTGGCGTGGTTGCTCGCGCGCTTCCTGTTCAAGCCGGTGGCGCGGATCATCGCCGAACGGAAGGCCGAGACCGACCGGGTGCTGAAGGAGGCCGAGGAAGCCAAGCGCGTCGCGGCGGATGCCGAGAAGGCGGCGGCGGCGGAAAGGGACCGTATCGCCGCGGAACGCGCCGATCTGCTGCAGAAGGCGCATGAGGACGCCGATGCGCAGAAACAGGCGCTGCTGGAGGATGCGAAGGCCGAGGCGGCCGCCGTCATACAGAAGGCGCGCGACGCGGCCGCCCATGCGTCGAAGGAAGAGCATGAACGGCAATTGCAGCGCGCGACGGACCTGGCGATCGCCGTTGCCGGACGGCTGCTGGCCGACCTGCCCGTCGATGCACGGATTGCCGGATATCCGGAACGGCTGGCCGAGGCGCTGTCGAAACTCGGGCAGGAGGAGCGCGCCGCGATCCTGGGCGATGGCGGCGGCCTTCATCTCGTCGCGCCGCGCGCGCTCAGCGACGAGGAGCGCGTGAAAGTCGATGCCGAGATCGGCAAGATGGTCGATCATGACGGGCCGTTGCCGGTGGAGGTCGACGAGACGCTGCTTGCCGGGCTGGAACTGCGGAGCCGTCACGGCGTGATCCGCAATTCGCTCGGGTCGGACCTCGAACGGATGGCAAGGGCGTTGGGGGACAATGAGCGAGGCTGACCGCCGGAAACCGGAAACCGATCCGGAGCTGAAGGGGCTGTTCGACACGATCGGCAGCGTCGAACTCGGCGCGCGATCGGAGGCGATCGGGCGAGTGACGGAGATTTCCGACGGTTTGGCCGAGGTGTCCGGGCTGGGCGCGGCCCGGCTTGGCGAACTGCTCGAATTCGAAAACGGCTCGCGCGCTTTCGTGCTCAATCTGGAGACCGAAATGCTGCAGGCCGTGTTGCTCGACAGCGGCGAGGGCGTCGACGCGGGCATGGCGGTGCGGCGGCTGCATGAACTGGTCAGCGTGCCGGTCGGCGACAGCCTGCTCGGGCGCATGATCGACCCGCTCGGACGTGTGCTGGACGAGGGCGATCCCGTCGACATGACGCATCTCGAACCGGTCGAAAAACCGGCGCCGGCGATCATCGACCGGGATTTCGTGTCCGAACCGGTGCAGACCGGGTTGCTGGTCATCGATTCGCTCTTCGCCATCGGCCGCGGCCAGCGGGAACTGATCATTGGCGAGCGGGCGACGGGCAAGACCTCGATCGCGGTCGACACGATCATCAACCAGAAGGACACGGACATTGTCTGCGTCTATGTGGCGATCGGGCAGCGCGCCTCGGCGGTGCGCCGCGCTGTCGACGCGATCTGCGAGAAGGGGGCGGCCGAGCGCTGCATCTTCGTCGTGGCGCCGGCGACCGCCGAGCCGGGGCTGCGCTGGCTGGCGCCTTTCGCCGGCATGACCGTCGCCGAACATATCCGCGATCGGGGCGGCCATGCGCTGATCGTGCTCGACGACCTGACGAAGCACGCCGCGACCCATCGCGAACTGGCGCTTCTGGCGCGCCAGAAGCGCCAGTTCGCGA
>Ga0213840_1000291_pt1 | contig 92455 bp, 74 predicted proteins | sample SWPATP22_FD_160132 | JGI IMG/M metagenome (GOLD analysis project Ga0213840, IMG submission 160132) | Coastal seawater microbial communities from Marineland, Florida, United States - SWPA TP2 #2 | ecosystem: Environmental > Aquatic > Marine > Coastal | place: USA: Florida | collected 2016-08-14 | reverse complement strand
GAGGCACACAACGAGGACCCGAAGCCCTTCATCTGGACCAAGACTGCCGATGACATCATCGCCGCCGTGACTCGCCACGCTCAGCACGTTCTCAATCTCGACGGCGCTGAATAACAAACGGGCGTTTCTACGGACTCAGGACACTAGCAGCCCGTGGTGAAACCCGGCGCGGCGGATCGCGAAGGATTTTACGCTCCTGGGTAGGAGCCGAAACGCCGCTGTACCGGGCGTACTGCAAGTTTTGGCGACGCCGCCAGGAGCAAAAAAGGCGAGTGAGACGTCGTGTCGGGTTTCGCCACGGGCTGCTCGCTGTTTGCTACGGCCGCAGCGAGGGCACGTGCAGCATCTGCACCTGATTGCCCGCGGGGTCGCGCAAGTAGAACGACGTCGCCCCATCGCGATGGAGCTTCGGCGCGTTGAGCAACTCGATGCTCAACTCGGCAGCGCGCGGCTCGAGGTAGCCGTACCAGTCCCGAACCTCGTCGGCGGTGCGCATCGCAAACCCCAGGTGGTCCAGCGGCGACTGCTCATGGCTGACGACTCGCGGCGCCGCAACACGATGCAGCGCCACGTTGTCGCCCCCCGAGCTGAGGTAGATGTTATCCGGATCGGGCTTCCAATCCACACCGAGTCCCAAGCCGTCGGTATAGAAACGAACCGTGGCGTCGAAGACGTCCGCACTCACCCACAGCGCGAGGTGACGCAGTCCCAGAGTCGAAGGCCGACCACTCATGGGCCGACCTTAGCAGCTCGGTCAGTATCCGTTGATCGCGTCGACCGTGACCAACCCCGCGTCGATGTCGGGTTGGGTGAAGTCACCCGCGAGGTACTCGCGGTACCCGTCCTGGCCTCGCAACTGCCACTGGGCGAACGCCACCATGTACCCCTGGGTCATGCGCCGCGTCACCGCAGGGTCGTCGGTGCCCGCAGGACATGCGCTGCACGCCAAGCCGCAGTTGGGGTTGTCGAGGAACGACATGTGATTGGCGGTCAGGAACTCGATCGACGCGGCGGGCGCGGTGGCAGCACCGAAGAACTGCTGAAAGTTCTCGTCCGCGGGCGCGCACGACATGAAGCCACCGGTGGCGTTGACCGTCTCGCCGACGATCGTCATCGGTGCGACCACCAGCGGCATCAACTCGGGAGCCACGGAGGGATTGTCGGGGCCCGGCTGTGACCCTGGACCCCCGGCACTGTCCACCGGGTCGATGCCGAACACCGCATCGGCACGACCGTCCGACGCCGCGGTGAGGAACGCGATCTTTCCACCCCGGCTGTGGCCGGAGAGCATCAGAAGCTCGGCATCGGCGCGCCCACCGAGCACCGCCCCCTCGAGCGTTCCGGGACCTTCGAGCCAGTCGAGCAGACCGATCACCGCATCGCGGTCGCCGGCCTGGGTCCCTCCGGGGAGCTCGGGCTGAATCACCACGTAGCCCCAGGTGCCCAGATGCTGTCCATAAGAGGCATAGTCATCAGGGCCGAGCAAGAACCCCGGCATCAACAGGACCACTGGGAACGGGCCGCCTGTGGTGGGGAGGTGAATCGTCGACGGAATGGTCGTCCCGTCATCGGTCTCGATGTCGACCTCGATGACCTCCACTTCGTGCTCGCCTTCCGCCCGCGGGTCGAGCAGAGGCCCCCCTCCTGTGGTCTCGGTATCGTCTCCCGTCTCGTCGCCCGTGGTGGAAGGACCCGTCGTGGAGTCAGCGGCGGTGGTGGGACCACTCGTCGACGCCCCTGCCGACATCGACGTGTCGCTCGGAGCCGTGCCCCCAGAGCCTTCGCCGCTCGAACTTCCCTCGCTTCCTCCGTCCGTGTCGGTTCCCGCGTCCGCAGACGAAGACCCGCACCCCAGCGTTAGACACAACAGCAACGACGACCACAACCCACGCTCCGACATGTGCCATGGGTATTCGATTCGGCGACCAAGGCCCAGGCACGCTCACGCCTCGCGATGCTGCTCGAATGCAGCACGCGACCAACGTGGCAGAGAGTGTCGGCTGCTCAGGGAACCGACCGGCCGGGTCGCCGCAACGTTCTGCGTTGACCGGCCCACAGCCCCCACCCCTCGTCGTCACCGACCCGACACAGCGCGAACGAAAACTCGCCGCGCCCATCGACACCGAAGCCGACCTCTCGCTCATTGCCCAGCCGCACCGCGATCGGGTGCGCAACCTCGGACAGGTCGATCGAAAGGTCGACGTGGGCGGGTGCACCACCGGGCCGCTGTTCGCTCGAAACCCCGAGCCCGCACAGCAGCTGACGCGACCGGCCCGGCTCTCGCACGAAGCCGCCCTCGAGCGTCACGAACGGAAACACGGCGCGATGCACCAACGCTCGGCGGCCGTCATTCCAGGCCACGAAGCATTGAAACGCTTCGTCGGGTGCGCCCCAGTCCCGCACGCCCCAAGTGTGCTGCCGCGCCGCGGCGGCGCGCACCGGGACGAGCATGTCGGCCACAGCGACGGTGCCCGTCAGGGTGCCGGTTTGCGCGTACCCGCGGCTGTGATCGCGGCGAACCGCCTGCAGGAGTTTGCGGTCCCACACCGCCTCACCGATGCGGCGCGCGACGAGTTCGGGGTCATCGTCGACCCCTGGGGAAAACGGCACGTCGTCCGACAGGAAGGTGAGGTCGACGCGACCGGTCGCGGTGTCGTCGCTGCCCAGCCGGCGCAACACCCCTTCGAAGCGGATCCTCCACCGCGACAGAGGCTTGACGCAGTCGAGCTCGAGGCCGGCGGCACGCCAGCGATCGGTGCCCGCCTCTCGCACCAGGCGTTGGCCTTGCTCACCGAGGACCCAGGTGCCGCCTTCACGGAGCACCGCGAGCCACAGCCGATGCGACCCGCGGCCGGGCAACCACTCCAGCCGGACGAGCAGGGCCATGCCCGCTTGCACGGCGATGAACGTGTAATCCTCGGCAAACCGCTTACGCCCGTCCCAGGCGTGTGTGGCCTCGTCCTGCGAGGTCCAAGCACTGGCCTGCGGCGTCCTGCGTTTGTGCAGAGCCCACCGCGCCAAGGCCGCTTTCGCCTCTCGGCGCAGCACCGACCCGACGGCGCCGATGGCTTCGTGAGCCCCCGTCACCCGCGTCCGTTCCCGCGTCACCGACCGGAGCGTAGCAGCCCGCAGGCCCCTGGTGTGGACAGGGCTCAGAAGCGCGTGATACGCCCTTTTCGCCCTCATGCAACGACTCGCTCTCGTCGCTCTCGCCGCCCTGCTCACCGCACCCGTCGTTGGCTGTGACAACGCCAAGGAACCGACCCAGGAAGAGAAGGACGCCAAATTCGCCCGAGAGCTCGAGGACGCGGACGCGCGCATCCGCAACAACAAGCCGGCCGAGGCGAAGAAGATCCTCACCCGGTTGCTCGAGCAGCGCCCCGATGACCCCAAGGCTACCGCGCTGCTCGGCAAGGCCCACTACGCCAAGGCCGAGTACAAGGACGCCGAGGGCCTGCTGAAGAAAGCCGTGGCGGCCAAGCCCGACGACGCCGAGACCCAGTACATGCTCGGCGAGACCCTCCGCTACACCGACCGCTTCGCCGAAGCCGCCGCCGCCTACCGCAAGGCGTTCGAGCTCGACGCGGAGAACTCGGACTACGGGCTGTCGCTCGGTGTCGCGCTGCTCAAGGCCGAAAAGGCCGGCGACGCGGAGACCGTGCTCGCCGAAGTGCTCGACCTCGATCCCAAGGCACAAGACGGCGCAAAGACGGGCGCCAACACGTACCTCGGGGACGCCCAGCGGGCCCAAGGCAAGCTGGACGACGCGCTGCGCTCGTACATGAAGGCGCAGACCGTCAACCAGTCCGACAAGATGGCGTTTGCGGGCGCGGCGTTCGTCTACGAGGACAAGAAAGACGTCAAGCACGCCCTCGACCAGTGGTCCGCCTACATTCAGCGTGACTGCTGCTCGGAGTACTCCAAGACGGTGGCACAGAAGAAGATCACCGAGCTCGAAATCCCGGCCGACCCCGCCGAGTGAGCCGGCGTCAACGGCCCAGCGCCGACAACAACCGGACCTTCGACGCCCGCACCGCGACCGGGCCCGACGCAAACGCGCACAGGGCCACGGCGACGGCTGCGGGCACCACTGCGTCGAGCAGCCCCAGCTCGACCGGCATGTGATCGACCGGATAGACGTCGCCCACCAGCGGATAGCGATACGCCGCGATCACGACGCAATAGAGGCCCCCGAGCGCCAGGCCCAACGTGGCGCCCGCGAGTCCGGCCACTACACCGACCGACTCGAACACCCAGAACACCAGGCCCTCGCTGCTGCCGACCGCCATCATCACCCCGATGTCGTGACGCTTGCGCCGCACGATGAGCAACAGGCTCGCCACGAGGCTCGACGACGCCACGACGCTCATCAGGCCCAGGATCACCACGATGGCGATGCGGACCTGGCGAAGGCTCACCAGCAGCGGCGCGTTGGTCTGCTCCCACGTGGACGTGCGGTACGGCGGGGCACCGAGCATGGCTTCGATGTCGGCCGCCACCTCGGTCGCCAGGCGCGGGTCGGTGAGCTGAAACTCGATGCCGGTCACGCGCCCCTCGCCGAAGAACAGCGACTGGGCGGCGGTCAGGTGCATCAGCGCGAGGTTGCGGTCCAGCTCGGATACCCCGGTGTGAATCAGGTCGGTGAGCTCGAACTCGGCATGATGCGGCTCTTTGCTCAGCTCCCCGGGCGCCCCTCGAATCTCGGCGGGCACGACCACCCGCACCGTGTCCCCCACAGACACGCCGACCTCGCGCGCGAGTGCATCGCCGAGCACCAGCCCCGGACGCATCAACGCACCGCCGGGCCGAAGTGCCGAGAGTCTTCCGCGCTCGAACGCGCTCACGAAGCCGTCCATCGACGCCGAGCGACGGGGGTCGACCCCCTTGCCCACGACGACCGAAGGGCCTCGACCGTCGGGTTCCTCGCCCGGCGGCGGTACACGAACCACCGCGATCATCGAAAAGGCGAACGGAGACGCGGCCTGCACCCGTGGGTCCTGTTCGACACGCCGGGCGACCTGCTCGTACTCGGTGAAGTCGAGCCCGTACTCGGTGACCAACACGTGTCCGTTGAAGCGAGACACCGAACGCACCACCTCGGCCTCGAATCCCGAGGTCACACCGAGCACGGTCATCAAACTCGCACAGGACAGCGCAATGCCGGTCACCGACACCGCCATCGCGGCCGGAAAGAAACGCAACGCGACGCCGACCAGCGCCGCCATGCTGCCCACCGCCAGCGCGGCCGCCCACCCCAGGTGGCTCGAGCCCATCACGATCGCGGTCGTAGAGACCGCGGTGACGAGCAGCGCCCCCCATGTCCACAGCACCACACCACGCGGCGCCCGTTCGGCCCGCAAGGCGAGCCGACGCGCCATCATCGTGACGAGCGCGAGACGGGGCGACGCCATCGGCTCACTCGTAGCGCAGGCCTTCGACCGGACGGAGTTTGGCCGCCTGAAGCGAGGGCGGAATGGTGGCCACGAACGAGATGCCCATCGTCAGGGCGACGACGACCCCGATCTGCGTCAGGCTGATTTCGACCGGCAGCTCTTCGATGAAGTAGACCTCGGGGTCCAACGAATAGCCGTACAGCTCCACCAAGCCGCAAAGCACCAACCCGTAGGCCACCCCAGCCAGGCTGCCCACCGCACCGAGCGTCATGCCCGAGAACTGGAAGAAGCGTGCGACCCCGCCTTCGGACGCCCCCATCGACATGATGATGGCGATCTCGGCGTAGCGGCGCATCACCATGGTCCACAGCGCCGCGAGCACGTTGAAGCCCGCCACCGTACCGACGAGGCTCAGGATGATGGTGAGAATCGTCTTCTGGGTGCGAATCGACTGAAAGAGGTTCGCGTTGAGCTTCTGCCACTCGAGAATCGTGTACTCGTCGCCGATCGTGCGACGCAGTTCGGCTTCGACCGACGGCGCGTCATAGGGGTCGTGCAGACGCAGATCGATGCCGGACACGACGTCCTTGCCGCGATACTTGAAGTACTGCAGCTCGTTGATGTGGATGTACACGAGCCTGTCGTCGTACTCCTGAAACCCCGCCCGGAACACACCCGCGATGCGGTAACGACGGAACTCGGGCGCCTGGGTGTGGTCGAAGCTGGCCCCGGGGTCGACCAGCATCACCACGTCGCCCTCGGCCAGTTGAAGCTCGCGTGCCAAGGCGTAGCCGACGAACATGGTCGGCAGCGCCTCGGCATCTTCGAGGGAGTTGTCGTCGACTTCGAACTCCTCCGGCCACTCGTCCTCGTGGATCGAAGCGCGCCGCCGACCGAACTTCTGCTCGGGAGGCAGCGAGCGCCACTCCGCCATCGCCTTGGGGTACCAGCCCTCGCCACGGGGGTCGGGCGTGTTGGCAATGACCGGCGGAAGCCGCTCGTCCTTGCGCCCGGGCATGGGCTGCAACGCGAGTTCGGTGGTCAGCGCACTGATGGGCGGCGGCTCGCCTTGGCCCTCCTCGAGCGCGGAGGCCAAGTGTTCCTCGAGGTCGATCACCTCGTGTGCGGTGGTGGGCTCGATGCCCTTGACCAACGCAGTGGCTCGCCGCAGGTCGTCGTCGTTGGATCCGGGTTCGGCGACCGGGGCCAGCGCCATCGCGTAGTAGACGAAGGGGCTCGCGCCCTTCACCCCGTCCACCGTGCGCAGGTAGGACTCGAACCGTCGGTACTCGGCGATCCCGTAGGGCCGGGTGACGTTGATGTGCGCGTAGACGCCCAGCACCCGCCGCTCGAACTCGTGCTGAAACCCGGTGGCGACCGACTGCACGACGATGAGCGCAGATACGCCGATCGCAATGCCGACGATGCTCAGGGCGGCCGAGACCGCGAACCATCGCAGCATCAACAACACCAACGCGACGAGCGTGCAGACCGCGACGAGGATCGCCAGCGGGGCGCTCTGCAGGTTGAACAGGCCCATCGGGACGCCGGTGAGCAGCGCCATGCCGAGCACGATGAGCGTCAGCCGGGTGCTGGGTGGCGCACCGCTGCGCATCACCAGTCGCCACCCGACGAAGTGCTCGTAGCCGGAGAACCCGGTGTAGACCCACCAGGCCACCAGAGAGATCAGTGCGCCCAGGCCGATCCTCCCCGCCCAGACGACCGCGGGCGGCAGCCCCGCCGGGACCAAGATCAAGAACGCAGCCGGGCTCAGCACGAACAGGAGCCACAACAGCGGCTGTTCGCGGGCTCGGGCCCAGCGCGGCGTCGAGGAGGTGGCGTCCCGGAGTGGTCCGCCCGAGTAGGGGTTGGAGGGCTTCACTTGAAGTGCCGACGACCGATGCAGAAGAAGGAGCCCTTTGCGAGCTGCGGCTGCCGATCGCGCCGACGCTAGCAGTGTCCCACGAGGTGGGCAACGAGGGCTGTCCGAGGAGCCCCCGATGAGCACCGCCTACGACCTCACAGCGACCGTAACTCTTCCCGACCTCGACGATGGTGCCGAGGCCGCCAACGGTCCCGGGCCCCAGGAGCCATGGTCGCCGCCCTGCGCGTCCTCGGGGATCGGGGGGACGATGTGCGCTCCGCCCGTGCAGACGCTCTCGGCGCCCGCGCGCGAGAGCGCATGTGCGGGGTTCGGAGAGATCGACACGTCGGTCGAATCGAGCCCGACCATGCCTACCGGCGAGGCCTACCCGGGCAACCTGCTCGCGGACATCCTCGAGTATCGCCGGATGCGCGCCCGCGTCCTGGGCGGCACGACACTCCCCGAGGCGCAGGAGGGTCGATACGCGGAGCTACAAACGCTGCTGTGTGCGTCCGAGTCGCAGAACCGTGGGCACGCCCGCGCATTCAATCGCTTCGACATCCGGGTTCCCGCGACGCTGCGGGTCTCCGAGGGACGCACGGTTCGCGCGAGCGCGGTGGGTGTCGACAACATCTCTGCCGGTGGCGTGAAACTCGAGGGCGCCAAGGCCCGCGCCGCGGGAGAACGCGTCGAGCTGCTGATGGACGCCGGCCAGGGACGCACCGTGGTGTTGCCCGCACGGGTGGCCTGGATGCGAGGGTCGAGCGTCGGCCTGATGTTTGCTGGAGCGGCCCGGTGGCGCTGAGCCGGATCGCCCCGGTCACGCTCGTGGCCGCGCTGGGTTGCGCACCGCAAGTCGTGTCGCCGCCTGCCCTGTCCAACGCGCCGCCCGAGCCCGCAGCGCGAGTCGAGTCCGCATGGTCGCGGCACGCGATCCCGGCCGAGGGCATCACCGTGCACGCCACGCTCTGGGACGCGTCCCTCGTCGCCGCCGCGTCCCAACCGGACCGGGACACGACGATGCGAGAAGCCTGGGCTCGGCGCTACGTCGAGCACACCGCGTTCACCGTCGTCATAGAACTCGAGGACCGGCGACCCTACGTCGACCCCTCCCCCCTGCTCGCCGCCAGCGGCTGGTCGTTCGGTCTCGCCCTGAACAAAGGAGACGATGGGCGTGACACCGACGTCGCCACACCCTCGGCCGTGGATCTCCTCGTGGTCGATCGGTTTCCCACCGACGCGGGCGATCACCATCACCGCATCGCGATGGCCGTGTTCTTTGAAGGAAGCCTGTACGAGGCCGCGCACGGCAGCGAATCGGTCGCGTTGGTGGTCAAGCCACAGGTCCCCGACCCACCGCGCGGCCGCAGTACACTGGGCACCACGTGGGCGCAGCGAGGGGCCACAATGCGGTGGCGATTGGCGACCGACGGGCCCTCCCGATCGGGCCCCGCGGATCACTAGCGATCCCGGACGGTTGGCGGACTCGGATCCTTGACAAGAATTCGAGGCGCAAGCTACGCTCCGCCGGCCGATCGTCGGTTTTGGAGCCCTCTTCGCGCATGCTCTCCACTCGCACCCGCCTCGTCCTCACCGCGGCCGCGCTCGCAACCGTCTGCTTTCCCCAGGACGCGTTCGCCGGCAAATACGACCTGGACCTGACCCGGCTGGGCAGTGACGCGCAGGGCAACATCACCAAGGACGACAACGAGTTCCGCAGCCTCTCCTCGGAGCTCGGCACCGTCGTCGCACTGCAGCCGATGGACCCCGCCGACTCGCTCGGTCTGTCCGGGTTCGCCGTCTCGGCGGACTTCACCCTCAACACGATCAGCAACACCGAACGCTACTGGACCGAGCCCACGGGCGGTGCCGCCGACGGTGTCGTGCCCACCGTGCAGATCATGGGGCGGAAGGGTTTGTGGCCCGGCCTCGAGATCGGTGGGGGTGCCACACACGTGTTCGACTCCAGCATGTGGGCGATGGGCGGCTACGGAAAATTCGCCCTCCACGAGGGGTTTCACCACCTTCCGATTCCCTCGATCGCCGTGCGCGGGGCGTTCTCTCGCCTCCTGGGCGCGAAGGACTTCAACCTCACGACCGCGAGCGTCGGCGCCAGCATTTCGCACGTGTTCGGGCTCGGCAAGACGTTCAGCCTCACGCCCTACGTCGGCTACGAAGCGCTGTTCGTCATCTCGCGTTCCCAGGTCCTCGACAGCACGCCGGCGTGCGACGAGTTCCCGGACAACTTCAACGAAGATCAGTGCACCGCGATGACGGGCTCGTCGGAGTTCGTCTACAAGAACTCGGGTGCCATCACCCGACACCGTCCATACTTGGGCGCGCGTCTGATCTTCAGCGTGATTCGACTCGGCTTCGAGGCGATGATCGTTCCCGCCGGCTCGAGCTCGGGTGACGTCGACGGCCAGACCGTCAGCGACCAGTCCGGCCTCCAGCAGCAGTACACCTTCTCCGTCGGACTCGACTTCTGATGATCATCGCCTGCCCCGAATGTGAATCGCCCTTCGAGCTCCGGGACGAGAACATCGCAGCACTCGTTCAGATCGAGTGCCCGCACTGCAAGTTCCGCATGATCCTGGATTTCGCGGCGGCCAATGACGCGTCGCTCGTGGAAGAGGGCATGCGAATGGCCAGCGGATTCCGCTCGGCGGCGGACTACCACGCGGCGACCACAGCGCCCGCCGCCCCCGCGCCCGAGCCCACCATCGCGCCGGTCCCAGCGCCCGAACCCGCGCCGGCACCCGAACCCGAAGTCCCTGCGGCGGCTGCCCCCGAGCCTGTTGCGCCCGAGCCCGAACCCGCACCCGAGCCTGTCGCTCCCGCGCCCGAGCCTGTCGCTCCCGCGCCCGAGCCTGTCGCGCCCGAGCCGGCGGCTCCCGCGGCGGCCGAGCCCGAGCCGGTTGCACCCGAGCCCCCCGCGCCCGACTCCCCCGACGTTCGTTCCACGATCATCGGGATCGCGGCACCGACGTTCACCAAGCCCGAGGACGCTGCGGCCGAAGCCAAGCCAGTCGTCGAGTTGGACGCGCCGATCGACTTCGACGCCGATGACGGGCCCACGCAGATTCGCGAGCTCGTCCCGCCGGTCGACGCTCCTGCGCCCGAAGCCGAGCCCGCGCCCGCTCCCGAGCCGGAACCAGCGCCCGAACCCGTCGCCGCTCCGACACCCGAGCCCGCCCCCGAGCCATCCCCGGCGCCAGCTCCCAAGCCTGCCCCGAAAGCGGTGCCCAAGGCGCCCCCCGCTGCGGCGGCCGCTGACATCGACATCGACGTGCCCGCACCGCGGACCAACCCGATGGTGATGTACTTCGCGATCCTGATGGGACTGGCCGCGTTGGGCCTGGTCGGTGCCAGCCTGGCGCTCGAGGGCACCCCCGACCCGCGCCCGCTGCTTCAGAAGTACCTGAAGTAGCGCCAGCCGCGACGCCTGACACGACCCCCGGTCGATGAAACACTGGACCTGCCATGTCGCAGAGTCCCTTCGGCTCCGATGACCCCGATGCCCCGCGAGCCGTCGCGCGGAGGCTCGCGGCGTTGCCCGAACGGCGCATGCGTGCCGCGAAGCTCGGCGAGATCATCTGCGCCCTGTCTGCCGAGGACGCAGCGTGGCTGCTGGACACCCTGGCCACCGCGGGCCGTGCCGGCGGTCCCCCGTTCGATGTGAGCCTGCTGGCCGCGGTGGACCTGACCTCCGGAGAGACGCTCGACTACGACACGCGACGCAGCATCTATGTCGTCGCGGAGCAGCGTCGGCTGGAGGCGTGCAAGGAGCTGTTGTTCACCGGGCAGGACGAAACGCAGTCCGAGACCGCCTCGGCACCCCGGCCGCTCGTGCCGGGCACACGACCGCTGACGCTCGGTGAACGCAAGTCGCTCGCGCGCAGCAACGACCGCATGACGTTGGAGCGCCTGGTCGTCGACCCCCACACGGACGTGGTCGCGCTCCTGCTCGGCAACCCGCACGTGACCGAAGAGGACATCCTGCGCATCGCGACCTCGCGGCGCAGCTCCGCCGCGGTCCTGCGCTTGGTTCTCGATGCTCGACGTTTCGGGACTCGGCCCCGTGTGCGTCGAGCACTGCTCCGCAACCCCAACCTACCGCTGGCGACCGCCCTGCGACTGGTGGGGTTGCTCAATCGCGCAGAACAGCGCGAACTCTCCCGAGATCCTGCGCTGCACCCGGCGGTGCAAGCCGCCGCGCTGCGCCGGCTCGCTCCGACCAGCTGAGCGTTTCGATCAGCCTCGGGGATGACAGCCGCCGGACTCGCCGGCCAGCCTCGGGACCACTCGGGTACGAGTCGGGCACGAGTACCGCAGGTCCCAGGTCCGTTCCTAGTTTCGAAGACGTGGGCAGCAAGAGAGCGAAGCGTCCCGGAGGGACGCGGAGCGGAAAAAGAAGGAAGTGCCGAACGTAGAGCTGGGCCAACCGAGGGTTTCGGAGGGACCCCCCACCCAAAAGGGGGCCCTGTAGAAACCCGGCATGGACTTCAGACCTGAGGCACTAGGCAGGCTTCTTGTCGCCGTCGATCTCGCCCTTGGGCGTGACGTCGATCTCCCCGGCGGGCTCGTCTTTGTCCGCGACCTTGTCGCCGGACTCCTCCTCCATCGACTTCATCTCCTTCTTGAAGCCGCGGAGCATCTTGCCGACGCCCTCGCCCAGCTGTGGCAGCTTGGAGGGGCCAAAGACGAGCAGGACCACGATGAGAATCACCCCGATCTCGAGGGGACCGATACCAAGTCCGACCAGAGCGAACGTCATGGGGAGACAGTAGTCGTCTTTGGACGGCTTTGCTAGCGTGCTTCCATGCCGAAGCGGCGCTCAGGCCCAACCGCGCCGGGTGCGAGCCCGGTTCGCCTCCGCACTCGCCCCATGCGGCGGGCCACTTGGGGGGTGCTGACCGCCGTTTGGGTAGGTGCGAGCACGCTGTTGTCGCCCCACGCCCCCGCGCTCGCCGCGGGCGAAGACGAGCTGCGCACCCAGATCGGATCTCTGTCGGTGTCTGAAACGCGGCGGCGAAGGGTCCGCGGCGGTCGGCCCGACGGCGCCTCCGTGCACGTCGCCTGGGCTCCCGGCGCGCGCGACCCCGGGCACGCGGACCGTGAGGCGCTCGCCGGCTTCGAACGCGCTGCCTTTCCCGAAGGTCAACGCACCAAGACGATCATCGACGTGCCACCCGACCCTTGGATGGCCGACCTCGCGCTGCCCGACCTCCCGGTTCGGTGGAACAAGAAGACCGTCGAATACCTCCGCTACTTTCGCGACGACCCCAAGGGCAAGGCGATGATTCGCGGATGGATGCGTCGAGCCGGCCGCTACGCGGACCGCATGGCAGCCACGCTCGAGCGCGCCGAGGTTCCGTCCTCGCTGGTGATGGTCGCGATGGCCGAGAGCGGATTCAACCCGACGGTGCGCTCACGGGTCGGAGCGGCTGGCGCGTGGCAGTTCATGGGCGGAACGGGTCGAGTCTACGGACTCACCCAGTCGTTCTGGGTCGACGAACGCTACGACGTCGAGAAGAGCACGCTGGCCGCCGCGCTGTACCTCAAGGACCTGCGCGTTCGCTTCGGCTCCTGGGAGCTGGCGCTGGCCGCCTACAACGCCGGCTACGGCCTGGTGATGACCACCATCGAGCGGCACAACACCAACAACTATTGGAGTTTGTGCGAGATCGAGAGCGGCCTGCCGTACGCGACCACCAACTACGTGCCGAAGATCGTCGCCGCGGCGCTGGTGCGTGCCAACCCCAAGGCGTTCGGCGTGGAGCCATCGAAGATCGATCCTCTGCCTCCGGCCGACTGGGTCGAGGTCCGGGTGCAGCGTTCCACCAAGCTCTCCACCCTCGCCGACCTGCTCGGTGTCGAGGAGGACTACCTGTTCGAGCTCAACGCGCAGCTCGTGCGCGGTCGAACGCCGCCGCAAGACCTCCCCTACGCCGTCCGCATCCCCCGTGACAAAGCCAAGGCGTTTGCGAAGGCGCAGACGAAGCTCGAATCGGCGTGGAGTTCCGAGTCCACCCACCGGGTGAAGACCGGCGAAAAGCTCGAGAGCATCGCGCGTAAGTACAAGACCTCCAGCCGCACCCTTCGCAAGCTCAACGGCATTCGAGACAGCGCCGAGGTGCGCGGTGGCATCACCTTGGTGGTGCCTCGCCCTGGGAGCAAGACCCACGCCGACGCATCCGCAGCCACCGAGTCCGAGCCGTCGAGCCCTCTGGCCGCGGTGCCCGACGTCGCGCCACCGCCGGGGCACCGCCTGGTGTTCTTCGAGACGACCCGGGCCTCCACCCCGCGCACCATCGAACGCGCGTTCGATGTCGCCTGGCCCGACGTCGTGCGCTGGAACGACCTCGATCCACACGCGCGCGTGCAAGCCGAGCAGGTGCTGCAACTGGTGGTACCCACCCGGTTCGACCCGGCCTCGGCCAACCTCGTCGCCTACGAGATGCACGAAGTGGAATACGTCGTCCGAGGCTCCCGCGCCCACCTGGAAGCCGCCCTGCGTCGGCGCGGCAAGGTCCGCCGCGGCTACAAGGTTCGCTCCGGAGACACGTTGAGCAAGGTGGGCCGGCGGTTCGACCTCACCCTCGGCGACCTGGCGCGGATCAACCATTTCTCCCGAGCCCACGACCCCAAGCCGGGCGCCACGTTGGTCGTCTACGTCGACAAGACCAAGACCTCCGGCACCATCAACGCGCCACCGCCCAGGGGGTTCGTCGACCCGGCACCGCCGCCGCCCACCGAACGCGCCCCTTCGACCGCGACGACCTCACGGATCCCGACCGAGCGCTCGACGCCACGCCGCGCGGACCCGCCCGCTCGTACGACGCCGAAGACGAAGCCTGCTCCGTCCCGCGCGCCCTCCACCGCCGAAACCGCCCGCACGCCCGGCAAGACCGATTCCCCATGATGCCGCTCATTCCCTGGCGAGATGCGCTCGCCCGTCTCGTCGATGCGGTTCACGCCGCACCTGCAGTGACCGCAGAGGTCGCCGCCCCCGCCTTGGGCACCGTGCTCGCCGAGGACGTGCGTGCGCACTGGGATTTTCCCTCCGCGGACGTGAGCGTGATGGACGGGTACGCGGCCCGCTCGGCCGACCTCGCGGCAGGCCTCACGTCTCTGGCCCGGATCGGCGAGAGTGCAGCCGGTCACCCGATGCAAGAGACGCTCCCCGCCGGCTCCGTCGCACGCATTTCGACCGGCGCAGTGCTCCCCGACGGTGCCGACGTGGTCATCCCCCAAGAGGACGTCGCCGCACGACCGGAGCGCGTGGAGGTCGATCTGTCGGCGTTCGGCGAGGTCGTGCCGGGGCGTTGGGTCCGACACCGTGGCAGCGAGGTCCGCAGCGGACAGGTCGTGCTCGAAGCGGGGCGCCGACTCGGACCCGCCGACCTCGCGGTCGCGGCCTCCACCGGCAACACCACCGTGACCGTGCACCCCCGCCCGCGCGTGGCGATCGTGTCGACCGGCGACGAGCTGGTGCCACGGGGACAGACGCCGCCCCCGGGCAAGGTCGTCAGCAGCAACGACCTCTTGCTCGCAGCCGCCGTCGCCCAGACCGGGGGTGTTCCCGTCGACTGCGGCATCGCGCCGGACGATCCCGAAGCACTTCGGGCCACGCTCGAGCGCGCGCTCGACTGCGACTTCGTGGTCACCACCGGGGGCATTTCGGTCGGCGACCACGATCTGGTCGCTCGCACCTTCGCGGCGCTCGGCGTGCAGTGGTCCGTGCACGGCATTCTGCTGCGACCCGGCAAGCCGCTGGCGTTCGGCTCGGGACCCACGGCCCACGTGTTCGGGTTGCCCGGCAACCCCGCCAGCGCATGGGTCACCTATTCGCTGTTCGTCGCCCCGGCGATTCGCCGTCACATGGGCGTGCCCGGGGACGCGCTGCCTCGGCGGGTCGACGTTCGGCTGCGCAACGCAGCCCGGGGTGCCGGCAAGCGGGCACACCTCGTGCGCGCCCAGCTTCACGACGATGGCACCGCCACCACCTTGCGGAGCCAGGTGTCGGGTGACGTGCGCTCGATGGGTGGCGCCGACGCGTTGGTCGAGGTCCCGCCGGGGGTTCCCGAACTCCCGGCCGACTCGACCGCGACGGCGTTCGTGCTCAGCCCCTGGCGGTGAGTTGCCGTGGCCACGCTCGAGCGGCTCACCGTACTCGCGCCCGAAGCCGGCACACGCGCAGATGCCTTCGTGGCGCGGCGCCTGCCCTCGATCTCTCGCCGCCAGGCGAAGCAACTCGCCTCCGAAGGCGCGGTGCGCCGCGACGGCAAACGCCTGCGACCCTCCGACCCCGTGCGGGCCGGGGACACGATCGAGGTCGAGCTGCCCCCGGCCCCGTCGCAGCCGCTCCCCACGGTCGCGGTGCTGTTCGAGGACGACGACTTCCTGTACCTGAACAAGCCTCCGGGCGTGCACACGGTTCGACTCCGTCCCAGTGACCCCCCCACCCTCGCCGACGTCGCCCGCCACCTCGACCCGGGGTGCGCGAACGCCAGCGAAGATCCGCGCGAGGCCGGGGCTGTGCACCGACTCGACCTGGCGACCTCGGGCGTCGTCGTGTTCGCACGCTCGCGGGCGTCCTGGCTTCGGGGCCGCGCCGCGCTGCGCGACGCATGGAAGCTGTACCTCGCCCGCCCCGAACACCCGCCCGCGCAGTGGCCCCCACCCGCGCGCGACCATGTGCGGGCCCACCCCGAACCGCCGCGCTGGCCTGCCGGCGCGTCCCTGCCCCGCCCGAGACAACCCGGGGTTCAGACGACGTGGCCCCTGAGCGGCGCAGGGCCTCGCGGGCATCGCGTGCAGGTCGACGAGGCGGGCCTCCCGGCCGCATCACGCGTGTGGCCCCTGGACCCCGCCGCCTCGGTGTTCGCCGTCGAGCTGCTCAGCGGCCGCCGGCACCAGGTCCGGGTTCACATGGCACAGCTCGGCCTGCCTCTGGCCGGGGACGCCCTCTACGGGTCGGCTCCGGAGGGTGCGCATGTCCGGTTGCACGCATGGGCGTACCAACTCGGGCCGCAGGCCCCGGTGGTGCTCGCCGAACCGCCCGCGTGGTGCAGCCCCTGACGCTTCGGCGGCCCCCTGGCGTGGTATCGTCGCAGCCGGATGCAGATCCGCTACTTCGGCCATACCGACGTGGGGCTCGCCCGCGAGCACAACGAGGACTCCCACCTCGCCGACCCCGACCTGGGCGTGTTCGTCGTCGCTGACGGCGTCGGCGGGCGGGCCAAAGGAGAGGTCGCATCCCAAGAGACCGTCGAGCTGATCTGGGAGTGGCTCAAGCGCAACGAGGCGCTGATCAACGAGATCGCCGCCGGCGACCCCACCGCCCGGGTGGGACAATTGACCCAGCTCGTTCGCGGCGCGATCCAAAACGCCTGCTACATGATTCACAGCATGGGCGAGCTCGACCCCGAGCAGCGGGGCATGAGCACCACCGCCTCGGTGTTTCTGATCGTCGGCAACCTGGGCATCGTCGGCCAGGTCGGTGACTCGCGGGTCTACCTGGTGCGCCAGGGCGAGGTCGCTCAGCTCACCGAGGACCACACGCTGATCAACTATCAGCTCAAGCACGGTCTCATCACGCCCGAGCAAGCGCAGACCTCTCGCGCCAAGAACGTGATCACGCGGGCCGTCGGCCACAAGGACTACGTCGAGGTCGACACCCTGCCGATCCCGCTGTTCGCCGGCGACCGCGTCATTTTGTGCTCGGACGGGTTTCACGGCTACGCGGAGCAGCCCTCCGACATGGCGTTCTTCCGCGACATGGACGTCGAAGACGCCGTGCTCGAAGCGGTGCGTTTCGCCAACGACTGCGGCGGCAAGGACAACATCACCGTGTTGGCGGTGGAGCTGGGCGAGTAGCGGCCGTCTGGCCCCCGGGCGGCACGCGCCCAACGACGACGCCCTCGATGCACTTGGCACCGAGGGCGTTCTTCGATCCGATGATGTGACGAGAGGCGGTTAGGCAGCTTCGAGGTAGGACTCTTGGGGCGCGAGGTCGGCGAGCGTGCGGCGCAGCTTGCCTTTGACCCGCTGCTCGAGCTGGCGGACCCGCTCACGCGAGAGGCCGAGCTGCTGTCCAAGGTCGGACAGGGTGCGCTTCTGGGTGCTCAGCAGCCGCTCGCGCACGATGACCTGCTCGCGCTGGTCGAAGCGAGTGAGCGCTTCGTCGACCCGCTCACGCACCAGGTCCGACACCTCGGAGCGCGAGAGCGTGGTCTCCTGCGACGCGTCCTTGCCCTGGAGCGTCTCCAGGATCGAAACAGTGCCGTCTCGGTAGGCCTTGGCGTCGAGCGAGAGGTCGCGACCGTCGATGCGTTGCTCCATGCGACGGATGCGGTCCTCGGTGCACTGGAACTTCTCGGCCAGCTTGGCGGTGATGTTCTCGCTCGACCCGGTGCGGGCGAGCAGCTTGGCCTTTTCGCGCTGGAGGCGGAAGAACAGCTTGCTCTGCATGGGGCCGGTGCCGACACCCACCAAGCTCCAGTGCTTGAGGATGTACGAGAGCACGTGGGCACGCACCCAGTACGAGGCGTAGGTCATGAAACGAAGGCCGCGCTCGGGCTCGAAGCGGCGCACCGCCTGCAGCAGACCGATGTTGCCCTCGGCCACCAGGTCGCTGAGCTTGAAGCCGTAGCCGCAGTAGCCCACGGCGATCTTCACGACGAAACGCAGGTTGCAGGAGACCAGCTTGTCGCCGGAGGCCTTGTCACCTTCGTGGTACGCGGTCGCGAGCGAGAGCTCACCGGCGCGGTCGAGTTTGGGGTAGCGCTCGATCGAGGCGAGGTAGCGCTTGAAGCCTTTTTCGGAAGCGAAATCGAACATGCGGATTCTCCATCGGGGTCGAAGTGAGCGTCACGGTGACGCCGCCTCCCAATGGGAAACCCTGCAACATTGAGTCTCTCTCCACGATGACGCTGGCCTTGTTCAGCTGCGCCTCCAGTACGCCGTACTGGTCCGAAACCTCGTGGAGGTATTGTCTGCTGCGGACACGTTAGCAAGCCCCCCGGCACACTCCGTGTCTGCTGCCTCTCTGTTATGCCGAGGTCGATTCTCGAAAGCAAGGAAGATGCACGTGTGGCCTTCATTTTGGTGAGAGGCTCTGCCACCTTGGAGTTCACCCTGCGATGATCGACCCCCGCGATACCGCCTCGCGCACCGAGTCGTCGGTCGCGTTTCTCTGCGCGCTCGTGGGGTTCGCTGTCGCGGCGACGATGATGGTGGGCACCACCGACTTCGCCCTCGATGACGCGTGGATCCACCTCGCATACGCCAAGAGCCTCCGGGCCGGCGACGGTTTGTCCTACAACCCCGGCGACTACGAGACCGGTTTTTCGAGCCCACTGTGGGTGCTGGTGCTCTCGGTGTGGCCGATCGCGGGCAACCCCATCATCCCGGTCAAGCTGCTCGGCGCCCTGCTGCATGCCGCGACCTCGTGGATGGGCGCACTGGTCACGCTTGAGCTCGCCCGCCGCGGTGCCGAAACCGAGCATCCGGTCCCACTGGCGTCGTTGACCCTGCTCGGCGGCGTGCTCGTGGCCTGCCAACCCACGCTCGTCCAGGCCGCAACCAGCGGGATGGAGGTCCCACTGGCCGCGTTCATCCTGCTCGCAGCGTTGCGAGAGGTGCTCCGGGGGCGCAGCCGAACCGCTGCCGTCTTGGGGGTGCTGTGCACGTGGGCGCGCCCGGAGCTGCTCGGCGCCGTGGTGACGGCCGCGGCAGTCCTCGCGGCCGTGCACTGGCGCAACCGGGCTGACGATCCGCGAGTCCGCGCCGCAGGGGCAGCGGCTGGTGGTGCCGCGCTCGGGCTCGGGGTTTGGGTGGTGTACTGCCTCGCTGTCTCCGGCCACCCGTGGCCCAACGCCCAGTACATCAAAGGCGCAGGCGGAGGGTTGGCGGGGCTGGCGTACCTGCGTGACGAGGTGCTGATCTGGCAACCCTGGCTCGTCTCGCTGACCGGCCTCGGCCTGCTCGCGCTGGGTCTGCGGGAGGAGACACGCGCCCGCCAAGGAGGTGCGTGGGCCATCGTCGCGGCGTTCGTGGCCACCTCGATCGCCATCGCGGTGAGTCGGCCGCTGCACGCCGGGGTCCTGTTCTTCGAGTCGCGTTACTTCGCACCGCTCGCGGCCTTGCCGGTCGTGGTCCTCCCGCTGGGCCTGACCGCCGTTCGCCCCGATGCCGCGCGGTGGGTGCGGTGGGCTGCCGCCGCGGCCCTGCTTCCGGTCGCGGGGCTGTGCGGGCTGCAGATCTGGCAACTGCGAGAGCAGCTGGTCGACCATTGCGAGGACACCCGCGTCCTGCACACCGCCGTCGCCCAGTGGCTGGCCGAGAACGTGCCCGCCGACGCGGTGATCGCCGTCGAGGGGGCGGGCGCCCACCGGGTGTTCACGCCCCGCTCGACTCGCATCGTCGACCTGGTGGGGCTCAACGACACGGACGCCGCGCACGCGCACTTCGACCGCACTGCGAAACTGTGTGTCTTCGTTCGCAGGGCCCCCACCCACCTCGTCATTCCCGCCGACTGGGCCGCCCAGTTCTCGCCTCCGTTTGCAGTCCGCGCGATCGCCTCGTTCGAAGATCCCCACTACACGCAGGTTCGACCCCCACGGCCAGCGAGCGTCGTCGTGTTCGAGGTGGGCGGCGTCGCCGAGGACTGGGCCGCTCGCTGCGAGTCCTGATACCGTGCGCCGGTGCTGAACTTCACCCTCGAGCACGAGTTGAACTGCTCCGAAGACCGGTTCTGGGAGCTGTTCCTCGACCCGAAATTCACCGAAGCCATGATCGTCGAAGGGCTCGGCTTTGCCCGCTGCGACGTCGGCCCACTCACCGACGTCGGCAACACCCAGACCCGGCCGATGGACGTGATCCCCAAGCTCGACCTGCCAAGCGCCGTGGCCAAGGTGCTCGGACCCAAGCTCGGCTACACCGAAGCGGGTGTGTTTCACACCGACGAAAAGCGGTGGCGCTACGACCTCAAGCTCAGCGTGCTGTCCGACCGCATCAAGATCGGCGGCGACGTCACCACCCGAGCACTCGGCGACGACAAGTGCGTCCGGGTCAGCACCCACGAAGTGGGCATCAAGATTTTCGGCGTGGGATCCATGGCCGAACGCGCGGCGCGATCCAATATGGAAGATGGGTGGGGCAAGTCCGCGGTGTGGACCAACCGCTGGATCGCCGACCACCCGGGCTGACCGAACCGCGCGAGATACGCAGTCCGGCGAAGATTCAACGGCGACCGACCGTTGCATCGATTCGTGAAACCGTAGTGTGCAAAGACTTGCACACCGCTCTCGCCACATTACGATCGTCGATGTGGAACCCGCGGCCAACGAAGCTCCAATCCGCCTGTCCGAAGAACCCTGGGTGCTCGTCAAGCAGACGATGGGCAGCCCCAAGGAGTTCCGGGAGAAGGTGCGGAAGCTTCGCACGGCCCTGATCGAGTACGGCCGGGACGAAAACGTCATCCCGCGCCTTCGGCGCTTGCAGCGGCTAGGCTACATCGAGGAGATCCCCAACCGGACCCAGCGCATGGTCGGCGCGGTCGACATGCTGCGGTTCTTCATCGTGCCCGCAGCCGCGGACTACTACGACGGCAAGGGCATCAGCTTCAAGTTCCACACCCTGCTGCGCTTCCTCGACGACCCCGCCTCGATCATCGACCCCACCGGGTTCAACAGCACTCGCGACGCGATCATCGGCCACGTGATGCAGGTCGTACACGCCAACCCGCACTACGACTTCCAGCTGCTGGAGTCGTTCGAAGACGGACTCGACGAGATGGAGCGGCAGATCCGGGCGGTCCTCGATGGGTCGCACCCTCGAGCCGAGTCGATCCGCGCGATCGTCGAAGACCCCGAATACCACGCGCAGCTGCTCGACCACCTGGCCGAGTACCGCCGCAACCCCGAGGTCAACCCGCTGCGGCGGGAGAACATCGAAGGCAAGTTCGAAGACGTCGAGCGGACCTTCGGCACCGTGCCGTCGGCGATGCGCTACTTCGCCAAGATGCCGCGCACGGTCCGAGGTGGGCTTCGCCACCTATGGCGCGTGCGCGACTTCCCCAAAGACGTCGCGGCGTGAGCCTACGGCCGATGCGATGTCGCGCGTGCGTGGTTACGCTCGCCCCGTGATCACCCGCGACGACCTCCAGCGCGACCTCGTCACCGATTCGGTCACCTTCGTCGAGACGCACATCTCGTGGGTGCTGCTGCACGAGCGTGAGGTCTTCAAGATCAAGAAGCCCGTCGAGATGGGGTTTCTCGATTTCTCGAGCGTCGAGCGACGCAAACACGCGTGCGAGCGCGAGGTCGAACTCAACCGTCGACTCGCTCCGGATGTCTACCTGGGGGTGATTCCCGTCCGCAAAGCCGCGGGCAAGCTGTCGCTGGGTGAAGAGGGAGAGATTGTGGATTGGGCCGTCCACATGCGTCGACTCGACGACCGCGATCGCGCCGACGTGCGCTTGGCGGAAGGTCGGCTCACGGCCACCGACATCACCCGGGTCGCAAAGACCCTGGTCGACTTTCACGCCAACGCGCGCTCGGATGAAGAAACGGCACGCTTCGGCCAACCCGAAGCCATCGCCGTGAACGTTCGCGAGAACTTCACGCAGACGGCCGCTTCGCTGGGGCGCTACGTGAGCCCCGCGCAGGCGAGCGAGCTCGCCGAAGGACAGCTCGCCCACCTCGAGCGACACGCGGCCCGTTTCACCGCTCGCGCCGAGGCAGGCCGGGTCCGTGACGGGCACGGCGACCTTCGACTCGAGCACGTCTACCTGAGCGACGACGGCTCGATCACCGTGTTGGACTGCATCGAGTTCAACGACCGCTTTCGTTACGCCGACGTGGCGTCCGACCTCGCGTTCTTGGCGATGGACCTCAGCGCCCACGGCCACGTCGAGCTGGGCGAGCACTTGGTGGCCGAGTACGCCAAACACAGCGGCGACTTCGACCTCTATGGGGTGCTCGACTTCTACGAGGGCTATCGCGCGTTCGTCCGCGGCAAGATCGCGGCCTTCGTGGCCGACGACTCGCGGGTCGACATGGCGCACCGCAGCCGGGCCGCCGCCTCCGCCCGTCGTTGCTTCATGTTGGCACTCGCGACCGGCCGCAAGGCGTTGCTCGACCCCAGCGTCGTCGCGGTCGGCGGTGTGATCGCCAGCGGCAAGAGCACGGTCAGCGGCCGACTCAGCCTCGAGATGAGCGCCCCGGTCGTCGATGCCGACCGCACCCGCAAGCAGATGATCGGCGTCCGTGCGACCCAGCCCGTCCACGATGGGTCTTGGCAAGGCGCCTACGACCCGAAGTTCACCGAAGAGGTCTACGCCGAGGTCTTTCGGCGCGCGGGCGTCGTGTTGCAGTCGGGCCGCCCGGTGTTGGTCGACGCATCGTTTCGCAGTCGAGCGCTGCGCGGCCGAGCGCGTGCGCTCGCCGCAGCACACGACGTCCCCTTCCGCCTCGTCGAGTGCCGCGTCGACTATGCGCTGGCCAAGGAGCGACTGCGCGAGCGGGCCAAGCGGGCCTCGGTCAGCGATGGGCGACTCGAGATCTTCGACGACTTCGTCGCCAAGTGGGAGACGATCGACGAGTTCCCGGCCGACGAGCACGTCGTGCTCGACACGTCGCAGCCTCTCGACTCGACCATCGACCGACTGCGGGCGGCGGTGCAGACCTGGCCCAGCGGCCTCGACCAGTAGCGCAGATCCTGCGCGCAGCGGGCAGCGCGAACCCCGTATGGATCGAACATGCCCGGAAGCTTCAAGAACCTCGTCGTCCCCGTCGAACTCCGCGAGTCGAGCGACGCCGAGAACCCCGGCAACGCGCTGCAGATCGGCGCGGGCCAGTGGATCGCACTCGGCCCCCTGACGATCGACGCGCTGCGGTTGGCGGCCCGCCTGGCCGAGGGCGGCAAGGTCTGCCTCGTGCACGCCACCCCCGATCTCCGCGCGACTGCACTGTACGCGGGTGCCGACGCCGCCTGGATCCCTGCCAACCAGATCGAGGACGCCGAAAAGGCAGCCCACGAACAGGCGCTGCGGGTGCTCAACGGCGCGGCCTCACGCTACTGCAAGGACGTCGACATCGAGTTCGTGATCAAGTCGGGTTCACCGCTGCAGATCATTCTCGAGGCGGCCCGCTTTCACGCTGCCGACGGAGTCGTGCTCGCTGCGAGCGGCCGGAACATCCTGCAGCGCGCACTGATGGGCAGCATCGCCGACAAGGTCGTCCGAGAAGCGCCCTGCCCCGTCATCGTGATCCCGAACCGCGGTTGATGCGTCTGCTTTCCGCTGGGGCGGAAGGCAGCCTTTGCCGAGACCCCCTGTCGGTGAGGGGGTCTCTGCGAATCCCTCTCGGCTCCCCCTGCGGTCAGCCGCGCCCCGCCGGGCTTCGCTAGCGGCGGCGGCGGCGAAGGGGGAAGAGGGCGAAGAGGGCGAGCAGGCCGAACGCCGGAGAGGTGTCGGACCCGACGGAGCAGCCCTTCTTGGTCGCTCCGGGTTCGCCGTCGATCTCGGGGGGCGTGCCGTCGCTGTCCCCCGCTTCGAAGGCAGGGGTCTCGTCGCCGGTTTCACCGATGAGGCCGTCGTCGCTGTTCGACGGCAGGCTGTCTTCCATCGATCCGCCTTCGCCACCACCACCGGATGCGGCTGCAGCCTCGGCTTGTCGGTCTTCGCGGTAGTTCTTCCACCGCTCGGGGAGCTCGGGAAGCACGAACCCGGGAGGTTGCGTGCGCTGGCCGATCAGCTTGGCCCAACGGCCTGGGATCTGCCCGCCCGCGGCGGGTTGCTGCACGCCGAGCAGGTACAGCGCACGGCGGTTGCGAACCTCGTCGACGTTGTCTCCGGTTTCGACCCGCAGGCCCCGCTCGCCCATGCCGGCGTAGTGAATCTCGGCCCAGAACCCCTTGTCGCGGAAGTACTCGGCGATCGCCTTGGCGCGGCTGTTGGAGAGTTTCTGGTTGCTGCCCGCGTTGCCGACCGTGTCGGTGTACCCGACGATGTACAGCTTCGGGGTCAGGTTGGCGCCAACGGCCTTGTTGACCTTGTCGAGCGCGACGAGCTCGTGAAACGCGACCGCCAACGCCTCGTCGAGCTTCGGCGCTTCGTCGGTCTTGACGTTGAACTTGCCGCTGTCGAAGTTGATCTCGGTGTGCGGGATTTCGACCGCCCACGGCACGAGTTTGTATTCCGTGAAGCGGCCGTACTCGTCCTCGCCGCGCACCCAGATCATGAAGACCTCTCCCGCGGTCGCCCACTTGATCGTGATCGCGTCGCCGGCCTTGACCCCCTCGGGCACGGTCTGGGCGTCCATCACCTCGCCGTCGGAGTCGTAGATCTTGTACTCGTAGGAGGTGAGGTCGAACGTGGTCTCGAACTCGGCGGTGTTGCGCTTGACCACGTCTTCGCGGCTGCTGCGAACCTTGAACTGACCGAGCTTGCCGCCCGCGCCTTTGCCACCGGTCGACTTGACGACCTCGAACGCAAAGTTGGCTTCGATGTTCTCGCCGCGGACCTCGAGCTGGTACTTGGCTTTGCCCGATCCTTGCTTCCAGGCGACCTTGTACTGCTGGCCGGCCTTCATCGAGCCGATCGATTTCTTGATCGTCTTGCCGTCGCCGCTGATGAGCACCTCGACGTCGTCGATGTTCTGGTTGGCCTTCACCACCAGGAACGTCTTTCCGGCCTTGTCGGTGGTGCCCGAGTACTCGAAGGACAGGGGGTCGGCGAACGACAGAAAGGCCGCGAGCGCGACCTGGGCAAACGTGGATGCGAGCGCGGAGAACATGGCGTTTCTCGAGGGCGACGGTAGCCCGCACGCGCGCCGAGGGTCAATCCACGGCGGGTGCGCTCAGCTCGACCTCGGCCATCGCGGACGCGAGCGCCCCCCAATCCACCGGACCCGCCGACGCGCCCATCAACCGCACCGGATGGTCGCGAAGCGCGAGCACGTCGTGCACGTACCCCGGCTGCCGCATCCCCACCGCCACGGCGGACACCGGAGCACTCAGCGACGTGAGGATCGCCTTGTTCGACAACGGCAGCGGTCGCCACGGTGCCGGCAACAACGGGTCCAGCGCGCGACCGATGCGCTGCGCGAGGTCATGCCTGCGCACGCGTAGCGTGGCCTCGATCGCGTCGAACGCATCGTGCAGACACGTGCCGTAACGCTCCCACCACGCAGCGAATGCGCGCCGCGTGTCACCTTCGAGCGCGTCGAGCAACGCGGCGCTGGTGCGTCCCAAATGTACCGCGACCACATCATGGCGAAGGTGCACCCACTGTTCGAGCGACAGCGCAGACAAACGCGGCGCGAGTTCCTGCCCCCACCGAAACAGATCGACCGCGTTGTCGCCGGGTCCAACCATCAGCTGCTGCCCCAGTCCGCTCGCCCACTCGGCCTCGAGTTTGCGTACCCGAGCCAGCAGCTCGGCGGCGTCGGACATCGAGCCGTGCGTGACCGGCATATCGGCCAACCGCAGGACCGACGGCCCCCTGTCGACGAACGCCTCGAGCGGCCGGTGTGCAATGACGCCGACATCCGCCGCGGCCGCCTGAGCCAGGCAGGTCTGGGCGCCCTCTTCCGGCAACACCGCACCCAACTCGAACAGGTTGAGCGGAGTCCGCACGACCCCGAAACGGTGCGAAGCCCCGCCCACGTCGGTCGCGAGCCGGAGCAGGTGCTCGACCGACAGCGTCCGGTCCGCAAACGCGCGACTGCTGACGCCGTACCACCCGAGGGAGCCCTCGCGCACCAACGCCTCGAGCACCTCGAACGCACCGCGGAACGCGTCGTCGGCCTGTTCGACCGCCGGTTCGGGCTCGTGCAGCAGTGCGACGTCGAGCGTCTGCACACCCAACGCCTGCCGCGACCGTTCGACCTCGGCACGCACGAAGCTCGGATCCAAGCTCGACTGCTCGGGTGCCGGACGCCCGAGTCGCGATACGACGACGACCTGCTCACGCCGCAGCTCACCATGCTGCACGAGGTTGGCCAGCATGCGGCCGACCACCCGCTGGGCGCCGTCTTTCCCGCAGGTGTCGATGAGGTTCACGCCACCGCGCAGGGCGTCCGCGAGCGCACGCCGATGCAGCGGAGCCTCGTCGCGCACCCGCCCGGCCCCGAACGCAATGGGCGAGACCGTCAGCCCGGTGCGCCCGAGCGCGCGGGCTCCTGCACCGAAACTGTCGGCACCGCGCCGCGTCCCCGGACCCGTTGCGGCGCCCGGCAGCGCGCTCACGCCTTGCTCTTCTCGTAGCGAGCGACCACCACCGTGCCGATGCCACCACGCACCCAGAAGTCGCCTTCCACCGTCATCGAACGCGGCGACGTTGCGGCGACGAGGTCGTCGAGGATCCGATTGGTGACGGCCTCGTGAAACGCTCCTTCGTCGCGGTACGACCACAGGTACAGCTTGAGGCTCTTGAGCTCGACGCAGGTTTGGTCGGGCACGTACGAGATCTTGATCGTCGCGAAGTCCGGCTGTCCCGTCTTCGGGCAGACACACGTGAACTCCGGGCAGTTGAACCGAATCTCGTAGTCGCGGTCGGGCTTGGGGTTGGGGAACGTCTCGAGCGACTTGGAGGGCTGCGAGGGCACGGGCCGACGCTGCCATGCGCGGCACGCCGCGTCACCTGCGCGAGCCGCGACCCACAGATTCGGGTTGGCTTTCCCGCGGGGCCGTGCTACTTAGCCGCTCCCTCACGGCGGGTGTAGCTCAGTCGGTTAGAGCGCTGGTTTGTGGTACCAGAAGTCGTGGGTTCAAATCCCATCACCCGCCCCCACAACGCCCAACCGGGCACCGAAGGAGCCCCGAGATGGTCCGAACCATCGCGGGGCTTTTTCGTGCGTGTCTGCGGGACCTAGCCGGCGACGAAGCGCACCACGAACCCTACGCCGCTCGTGCTCGTCCCATCGCCCGGCACGTAGTCCTGGCGCCATTCTCCAGCCACGAAGATCTCCTCGCCCTCGACCGCCACCGCGCGGGCGTGCCCCGAGGCGTAGCCGCCCGTGCTGGTCAGGGTCTCCTCCCAACGAAGCTCCCCGGTGACGCCGTCGAACGCAACCACGACCGGCAGCGGCGGATCTCCCAGCATGCCCACGACCACGATGTCTCCGTCGGGCATGACCGCGACGTCTTCGAACTCGTCGTCCTGCGCGGAGCCCCCGTCGATCTCGACCTCCCAACGCTTCGCCTCGTCCGCCAGCGAGAACGCCACGGCCCACGCCGACTCCCCGGCGGCAGTCCCGATGCTGCCCACGGCAAACACCTGCTGCGCCCGCACCGTGAAAGACTGCAGACGGCCCACGCGCTTCTCGTCGGTGAGAAGGACGTCGAGACCGCCCGGGACACCGTCGTCGACGAGCGCGAGAAACGGGTGCCCGTCGAGCAGACCACTGGCAAGCAGCGAGTCGCCGGAAACGCCGACGTCGTCGATCTGGCTGACCGCCTGGGGCAGAACGTTGCCGTCGCAGTCGAAGCTCGGATCCACCACGCAGTGAACGACCCCGTAGCCGGATGCATCGAACAGGCCGGAGCCCACGACGATGTCGTCCCCCACAACCGCGATGCCTTGGGCCCGCGACCCGCTGATGTCGACGATGGAAGGCTCGGCAAAGATGCCGTCGGCGTCGACACCGACCCGACCCACGAGTGCGTACTGTCCGTCTTCCCCGCTGCGCCCAGCGAAGAACACCGTGCCGCCGCGGAGCAGCATCCGCCGAATCTCGGCCCCCGCCCCGCTGCCCTCGACACGATGGCGTTCGTGCAGCACCGCGCCATCGATCCGCGTCAGGCTGGTCATGCGAAGTTGATCCAGGCCCCCTGCGCCCGGGGCCCCTCGTCCCGCCGCGATGACGACCTCGCCGAACACGGCGACGTCGTTGAAACGCCCGGACACCCCATCGACGATCGGCGGCTCATAGACCCAGTCCACCTGGGGCGGCACCGTGCAGTCGTGCAGACAGCCGTCGCCGTCTTGCACGTTGCCGTCGTCGCACTGCTCCCCCGGGTCGAGCACCCCGTCGCCGCAGCCCGGGGCGTGGCCGGAGCTCGTCGATGCGTCGGTGCTCGCGGTCCCCGATGCGTCCGCGCTGTCTGCGGTCGAGGCGGTGCCCACCGAGCCTACCGAGCTCGCCGTGTCGCCCTCGGTGGCCCCCGGACCCGACCCCGAGGTCTGGTCCCCGTAGGCGGGATTGGTCCGCACGCAGCCCGCGAGCAACACACTTCCCAGTGCCCCCAGAGCCGCCGTTCGCATCGTCAGGCCACAGTACCAGCCCTCGTTTGCGTCTCGCGGCGCGGGCCCGCATGCTCCCTGCATGGTTTGTGGTTTTCGAGCGTGCGCTTTGATGCTTGCGGTTGCGCTCCCGACGGCATGTGATGACAGCGGCGAACCCGTCGGATCGGGGGGCGAGGGTTCCACCGGCAGCGCCTCGGAGGGCACCGCGACCCAGGCCGACGCCAGCGGCGGAGACACCAACCCGAGCGGCACCTCCGGAGCCTCGGCCGACACCACCGACCCGACCGGCGACCCCAGCGGTCCGACGAGCGACCCTGCCACCACGGACACGCCCACGACCGGCGACGACAGCAGCGGCGACGAAGGCCCGATCGTCGGCGACGGCTGGATCGAGATCGGCTACGGCCTCGACGAGTTCTTCCCGTTCGAGGGCGAACTGCCGGTCACCCTCGGCCCGCAGGGCTTCATGATGTTCTCGCTCCCCCTGCGCGGCAGCGACTTTCCGGTCCCCGCCGACCCCTACGACTTCGAGGACCCCGACACCCCGGTCCTCTCGGTGTGGACCGACATCGACGGCATTCCCGGCGAGCACCCCTCGGGGCACTTCGCCGCCTACCTCAACTACCCCGTGCCGTTCAGCTTCTCGGACGACGAAGGCGTGGACTACGAGTTCGTGTCGGTGTGGCTGGTCATTCCCGAGACCTACAGCCCGCAAGCGCTCGCAGGCCACGAAGCGGTCGTGCACGCGGAGCTGCGCTGCGGAGACGGACAGCTCCTCGTCGACGAGCACACCCTCACCGTCGTCGACGGCACCAAGGGCACCGGGACCAAAGGCGACGGGTAGCGATTGCCTCAGGTCTGAAGTCCACGCCGGGTTTCTACAGGACCCCCCTTCTGGGGTGGGGGGTCCCTCCGAACCCCTCGGTTGGCCCGACCTTTGCCTTCGGCACTTTCTTCTTTTTCGCTCCGCGCCCCTCCGGGACGCTCCGCTCCGTTGCTGACCACGTCTGAGAAACGAGGCGCGGACTTGGAACCTGCGGCCTAGGCTCGGGTCCGGGCGTGCAGGCGGTAGAGGTCGACCACCGCGTCGGCGAGGCCACCGACGACCTTGTTCATCCCGGTGTCGCTGGTCAGCAGCGCGCCCTCGCCTTCGTGGTCGAGAAAGCCGGACTCGAACAACACCGCCGGCATGCGGGCGCCCATGAGCACGTCGAACGGTGCCTGTCGCACACCGCGGTCGGCTCGGTCGGGAAACGCCGAGCGTTGGTGGGCCTGGATCGACTTTGCAAACCGTCCCGCGGCCAGTCGCTGCTCGGCCATTTCCAGCTGGCGAAGCATCGTGGCGACCTCGGCCCCCTCGGCGGCGGTGCCCGGCTCGGCGAGACCCTCGTCGTTTTCGCGCCGCGCGGTACGTGCAGCCTCGAGCGAGCTCGCGCGTGCGTCGAGCACGTAGGTCTCGAAGCCGTGCTGGGACTTCGACTCCGACGCGTTGGTGTGCAGACTGATGAACGCGTCTGCACCCGCCGCGTTGGCAAAGGCGACCCGGTCCGCGAGGGTGCACGAGCGATCCGCTTCGCGGGTGAGCACCACCTGAACGTGCGGCAGCTTGTGGAGCACCGCCGCCTGCAGAGCCAGGGCGGTCTGCAAGGTGACGTCCTTTTCCACCACCGAGCCGTCCGCGGAGTGGCACCCGTCATTGTCCCCACCGTGGCCGGGATCGAGGCACAACACGAAGTCGCGCCGCACGACGGGGCGCGGACCCGCCCATGCCGTGGCCGATACCGATGCCGCCGCCAGACCGCTCAGAAACCCTCGGCGATTCCACATGCCCATACATGTAGGACATCCGTCGAAGCGGGCAGAAATTATCCACAAATCGGCCGGGGCCGGACGCCGCCGTGCTCTGCGCGCGTGCGAGTTTTGCGGCGGCCTGCTAGATCCTGAGGACCCCGTGCCGCACACGCGTCTCGCTCCCGCTGCGACTTTTGTCGGCTTTGCCCTCGTCGCAGCCGCGTTCCAGGTGCTCGCGACCCTGCTGCTCGGGCTGGCACCTCTCGAGGCGATTCAGCGCGCCGCAGACGAAGGCTCGCGCCTGTACCTCATCGGTGCCCTGGGCACCTCGGTCGCAACGCTGGTGCTGTGGCTGCTCCGCAAGCGCCCGCTCGTCGCGTCGATCACCTTTCTGACGCTCGAGCTGTCGCTGCTGATCGGCCTGATCACGCGCACCAGCCGGTTGGGGCTCGCCTATCACGGCGAGTTCATCCTTCACCACTTCGTCACGTTCCTGTGTGCGGCCGCCTGCGTGTCACTCGGATGGGCCTGGTGCCGCGACGATGAGTTGGGGGCTCGGCGCTGGCTCGCAGGCATTCCCGCCCTCGCCGGGGGTCTCGGCCTGTTCGCCATCCACGGACTGGAGCAGCCGGGCATCGGAGTGCGAGTGCCCCCGGCGGCGTTGCAGGTCGCGATGGGGCTGGCGCTGACCGCCCCGGTGTTCGCACTGGTCGGAACCTGGTCGCGCCACGACCCCAAGCAGGTCTTGCCGCGCATCCTCGCCGTGGCCGTGATGGTGCCGCTCATGTTGCGCCTCGCGGTCGGGCTTCCGAGCAGCTTGCTCGGTGCACCGATCCCCGACGCTGCTCGCACCTGGGTGATGGCCAGCGTCGTCGTGGCCTCCGCGATCGCGTTCTGGGCGTTCCGCCCCGAGATGCCGCGCCCGGTCCGGTTCGTCGTCATCGCGTTGTCGGCCTTCGTCACCGCGCTGCTCTACATGGTCTACGTGCACCCGCTGGGCTTCGGAAAGCTCGAAGACGGCGTCGGTGGCATCGCGCAGTCCTTGTTCGGCTTCTCCCTGCCCTACCCCACGTTCGTCGCGTCCTGGCGCGTGGTGCTGGTCTGTATCTCGGTCTTCTTCATGCTCTCGGTCGTGTATGGGGGACTGCTGTCCTGGGACGAACGACTGCGCGGTCTCGCACTGGGGCTGTTCGCAGTCACGGGCATCGGCGTTTCCAATCCGCAGCTCGCCCTCATGGCCTCCGCCGCCTTGCTGCTGGTCGTGCACACGCTGCTCCGGCCTTCTGCGACAGATCGCGAAGAGGCCGCGCGCAATGACGTGCCCGTAGAGGACATCCTTCGCGATGCGGCCGACCTGCTCGACCTTCCGGCCCCCGTCGTGCTCGACGGCACCGTCGTCTCGGTCCGCGGCGACCTCGAAGGCACCAACCTCGACCTGCGAGCCCGCCCCAAACGCACCGGCGGCTGGCAGGTCTCGTTCCGCGTCGGCATCATCGGCCGAGGCCGCCCGGTCCTCGAGCTGGCCCCCTCCACCAGCCGCGGCGGCCCTCGCCCCCCGCACGAACTCGGCCGCACCCATCGCGCCGTCGGTGACGTACGCCGCCTCGAGGAGGTCGACGACGCTCAACTCGACGCGCTGCAACCCTTCGTCGGCGCCCGCGCCCGCTACTGGGACGCGGGCCTCGAAATCGATCTCGGCCCCGACCTCGCCGACCTCGACGCCCCCCGCCTCGCCGCCCTCCTCCGCTCTTGTAGTTGAAGCGCTCCGAGTGGGCTCGCCGGGGTTCTGCGCGCCCCCCCCTTTGGGTGAGGGGGCGCTCCGAACCCCTCACGCTGGGAGTCCTACGTTCGCGCTTCTTCCTTCTTTCCCGCTCCGCGCCCCTCCGGGACGCTCCGCTCTCCGCCAGAGAAGACCTGCGTGGCGAGGTGCGGGGATGCGCGCGCCCGTTTGTTGAGGGGGGTTGGTAGCCCGACGTTCGCCCTTCTCCCTCCTGTTCCGCATCCCCGGCAACGCGCCGCTCTCCGCCGGGGAAGACCTGCACGTCGAGGGGACGCGCGCGCGCGGAGGCTCGGAGCACTCGCGGCGGAAGCCTCATCCTGACCACCAACGTCCGCAGCAAGAGAGCGGAGCGCCCCGAAGGGGCGCGGAGCGGAAAAGATAGACGGGGCCCAGCGAGCGCCACCGAAGCAAGGGCGTCGGAGCGCCCCCCTCACCCAAAGGGGGGGGCGCGCAGACGCCCGCCTTCAGGAGAACTCGCGAAGGCCCCTACCCGCCGAAGAAGGTGCGCAGGGCTTCGATCCAGCCTGGTTTACCGACGAGCTGTTCGAGTTCGCCGTCGTCGAGGTAGACGCCGCCGCAGCGGAGGCACTTGTCGACTCGGACGCCGCGAAAGACGATCTCGTCCATGTGCGCGCCGCACTTGCAGCAGTGCATCCAGTGCAGCTTGCGTTGCGCCTCGCGCTCATCCTCGGGCAGTGCGGCCTCGTTGGCTTGACGCTGGGCCCGAAGGGCTTCGATCTCTTCGCGCGTGACGTCGGGCAAGTCGTTGCTCATTCGGGGCTCGGCTCGGGTTTGGGGGGTTCCGGCTTTCGGTCGCCGCTGGGCGGGGCCGGCTTGTCGGGCTTGGGCGGCTCCGGCTTGCGGTCGGCATCACCGCCCGTGCTGTCCGAGGGGGGCGTGGGTTTCTTCGCGGGCGCGTTGTTCTTGGCGACGAAGCTCTTGGCCTCGGCGTTGCCCGGCGCCACGCCGAGCACCCGTCGGTAGTAGCCCACGGCTTTGTCGTCTTGGCCCATCTTTGCGGCCGAACGCGCGGCACCCAACAGTGCGGGCATGAACTTCGGCGAGCGCTTCAGAGCGCGCTCGTAGTAGCGCAGCGCGGTGCCCGGAACGCCCTTCTTGCGGTTGGCGGCACCGAGGCAGACCAACACGTCGAGGTCGTCGGGGCGTCGGTCGAACGCCCGCAGCAGGAGCTTGAGACCCCCCGAAACATCTCCGCCTTCGACCTTGCTGCACCCGCGCTCGATCAGCTTGTCGACCGACATCGCCTTGGGCGCGTCCTTGACGATGATGGTGTCCTCGGGCGTCTCGGGCTCGGTACCGCCCTCGGCCGTGTCTGCCGGCGGGTCCTTCGGCGTGTCTTCGCCCTGCACAGGCGCATCCGCGACGACGGCGGGTGTGGCCAGCAACGCCTTCACGGCGGGGTCGTCCCCGGCCCGCGCCTGAAGTTGCTCGCGCACGGCGGACGCACCGACGTCGTCACCGCCGCGTGCGTAGGCCGTCGCGAGCAAGACTTGGGCGGGCACCGAGGGCTTGGACAGTCCACCGAGCGCACTGATCAGGCCCGACGGGACGCGAGCGTCGGCACCTCCCCAAAGCGGCGCTCCGAGAGCCAATGCCCGGAGTTCGGGAGCGTCGTCGGGCACCAGCGGAAGCACCTCGTCTTGGGGTCGCCCTTGCGAGAGTCGGACCCGCGCTCGTGTCCGCGCCAGACGAGATGCGGACGCTCGCTCGACGTCTACGCCGGCGAATGCCTGGCCCGCGGCCTCGGCAGCATCGGCGGCGCGGAACGACGCGTCGCTGCCTTTCCCCGCGTGCACGGCCTGCAGACGCAGCGCGATCGCTCGCATCGCGTGGGCTTCGGCGCGCGCCAACGCCAGGTCCGCGCGCGCGGCCGGCTCCAGGCCCTCGTCACTCGACGCCTGGGTCGCAGCTTCGACCGCAGCCTCGAGCTTTGCGACCGTGCCTTCGCGAATCGCCGCGTCGACGGTCGCGAGGGCGGGAGACTGGGCAGCCGCGGGCGCCGGAGTGGATGCGCCGGACGAACCGAGCACGCGCTCTCGCACCTGTGGAATGCCGAACACCACGGCCGCCCCGCACAGCAGTCCCAGCCCGGCGAACAACGGCCAAGTGGAACGACGCCGCTGCGGGTCGGGGCCGAGCTCCAACTCCGAGTCGAGGCCTTCAGGCTCGGCGGAGACCGACGAAGCCTCCGATGCCTCGTCGACCGTGGGCTCGCGCTCGGCGATCTCGACAGGCCCAGTCAGCGGCTTCACGGGGCCGCTCTTCACGTGTGCCGTGACGGCACCCAGCATCGATGCCCCCGACACGCCTTTTCGCGTGTCGCTGCTCTCGCCATGCGAACGCGGTTGTGCGGCATCGACCTCTGCTTCGTCGAGGACACGAACGACACCGCTGGCTTCGGGATCGGCCTCCGCCACGGAGGCGACGGTTCGAACCTTGCGGGTCTGGTGTTTGGGCTTGCGACGTGGCCCGCCCGGCGCTTGCTCGCGAGGCTCGGGCTGCACGACGGTGTCCATGTCGAGGTCGGGGCCTCGATCATGGGCCGGCTCCGGCTCGGGCGGCGGTGCGACGAGGTCGTCGAGCACCATCGATGCGGAGTCTTCGAACAATGACGTCCGCGAGACGACACCGGGTTGGCCGACCGTGACCGTGTCTTCCGAAGGGCCCGCAGCGCGGCCTCGGACGACGGTGTCGTCGGGGTCTTCGCTCGATCCATCGTCGGCAAACTCCGAAGTGCTGAACAGCCCCGACATGTCGAGGCGTTCGGAGTCTTGCCGAGCCATCGGCGTGGGGACGTCCCCGGCTCCCAGCGGCACATCGTCTCCGGCGAATGACGGCGGTGGGCCGACGGCCGAGAGGTCTGCCGAGTCGAGCGGTGCGCCTTCGGGTCCCCCGAGCACCGCCGGAAGGTCCGGAAAGCCGGCAAACGCATCGGAGAACTCGGGCATGTCGCCCAAGCGAATCCAGTGTTTGCCGGTGCGCGAAATCGTGTCGTCGGGATGGAGCCGTCCCTCGCGGATCCAGACCCTCAGCGTGGGAAGGTCCTCCGCCTCGAACAGGTCTCCATCGACCGTCTGCACCCGCCACGCCTGTGCAGCGCCACTGGGCGCGTCGACGCGGAAAACGTAGCGACAGACCGCGCATCGGACCGCCACGCCGTCGGCTCCGACCTGTCGATCATCGAGCGAGAACTGGGTCTGGCAGTTTGAACAGCGTACGAACAAGGCCTGGTCGCGAAGTTAGCACAACAGCCCCCTGCCCCCAGAAGACCTGCAAGGTCGGGGCATCGGCCCGTCTCCGCGCTGCCGAAAAGAGAGCCTCGGAACGAAGTACGGGTGCGGTCAGCCCGCGATCCGGCTGATCACGCTGCCGCTGATGGCGGCCACGGCCGCGCCGGCGACCACGAAGCCGAAGTAGCGCATGGCCGGGGGCACGCCCTTTTCCTTTTCGAGGCCGGCTTCGGCACCGCAGTTCGTGCAACGGTGCGGCGGATCTTCCTTGTTCTCGCCCTCGCCTTCGAGGCGGGTGTGACACTTGCTGCAGAGATACGCCACGGTGAGGTGGGCCTATCTGCTCCCCCTACAGGTGTCAAGCTGCGCCAGCGCCCGAACCCCCGTCGTTCGTGCAGGACCGAACGTTCATGGGGCCTTCACCCGACCTTTACGGACCCCGCGCCCCCTTGGTGGCACACTTCTCACGTGCGAATCCTGCTGATCGAGGACGATGAGCGCCTGGCCGAGGTCACGGCGGAATACCTGCGCGACCAAGATGCCGAGGTCGAGATCGTGCCAGACGGTGCTGCCGGCCTCGAGCGCGCGCTCGCAGGCGAACACGACATTGCACTGCTCGACCTCATGCTTCCGGGGCTCGACGGGATCTCGGTCTGCAAGCAGCTGCGCGCCCAGTCGAACCTTCCGGTCATCATGCTCACCGCCAAAGGCGACGAGGTCGACCGGGTGGTGGGGCTCGAGCTGGGCGCCGACGACTACCTGCCCAAGCCGTTCAGCCCGCGCGAGCTTCTGGCTCGGATCCGCGCCGTGCTTCGCCGCCACAGCGCCGCCCCCGTGGCCGACAACAGCGCGCTGGCCGAAGCCCGTGGCCTGACCGTCGATCGTGACCGCCGCACCGCGGAGCTTCACGGCACTCGGGTCGAGCTCACCGCCTACCAGTTCGACCTGCTGTGGGTGCTCGCTCGCAACGCGGGCAAGGTGCTCGAGCGCGGCGACCTCAACAACCGGGTGCGAGAGCTTCGCGGCGACCCGCCCGTCGACTTCGACCCGAGCGTCGATCGCTCGATCGACGTGCACCTCAGCAAGATTCGCGCTGCACTCGGCGTGGCACACGAAGAAGGCAAGGACCTGATCGAAACCGTGCGCGGTGTCGGTTACGTCCTCGGACCCGACCGATGAAACGCGCCCCGCGACGCTCGAGCCTGTTCTGGCGGATCTACAGCACCGTGGTGTTCACGGTGCTCGCCGGAACGGCCGTGGGCGTCGCCGCGACGTGGTTCATCGTGCAGCAGCGCTCGGAGCGATGGGTCGGCCAAGCGCTCGAGGTGCTCGAAGAAGAGAACGACGCGCTCGTCGAGTCGCTCGATCATCCCTCCGAACTCGAGGAGGCAGCCGCGAACCTTCGCAGCACGCTGCACACCCACGTGATGATCACCGACGCGAAGGGGCGACCGCTCGTCGGCCGTCCCAAGCACGAGCACGACGAAGGCCCCCCGCCTCGCCACCACCGCAAGCACAACCGCGCGCTTCGGCAGGGCCGCACACTGGTCCTCAACCGCGGCAAGAATCGCCACCTGATTCTCTTTCCGTTGATGAGCCCGGACACCGGACGTGTCGTCGCGATCGTCACCGTCCGACCCAACGATCCGCCTCGGGGCATTGCGCTGTTCGTGTCTGCGGCAGCGATGCTGCTCTTGCTCGGTCTGGGCGCACGTTCGCTGTCTCGCTCGCTGACCTCCCGCCTTCGTCGTGTCGAGGCCAGCGCCGAGCGCATCGCGGGCGGGGAGTTGTCGCATCGCGTGGTCACCCCCGAAGGACCCCCGGCGGACGAGCTCGACGAACTCGCGCTGTCGTTCAACGGGATGGCGGACAAGCTCGAAGCACTCATTCAGGGGCAACGTGTTCTGCTGGCCAACGTCAGCCATGAGCTGCGCACCCCGATCGCTCGGGTGCGCGTGGTGCTCGAGATCCTCGAGGGTCGAGTCGACCATCTCGAAGCCGAAGCCGACGGCGCGTCCGGGGGTCACAAGCACATCGAGCGCCTGCGCAAGGGGCTGGGCGACATCGGCCGCGACACGCAAGAGCTCGAAGCCCTGATCAACGACCTCCTCACCAGCGGCCGCCTCGAGCTGTCGGCCGCGGGCGGACGGCTCGACCTCAGCCACGTTCGCCTCGACGATCTGGCCGAGACCATGGCCGAGCGCTTCGGCGCTTCGGTCTCCGCCTCCGCCTCCCCCACGATCGAGGCCGACCGGCTGCTCCTCGAGCGCTTGCTCAGCAACCTGCTCAGCAATGCCCGGCGCGCGTGCCCCGACGGCGCGCTCACCGTGACCGTGGAAGAGACGGCGGAAGGGGTGACGCTGGCGGTCGAGGACGAGGGACGCGGCATTGCTCCCGACGAACGCGAAGCCGTGTTCGAGCCGTTTCGACGCCTCGACGAGGCACGCAGCCGGGACAAGGGAGGCGTCGGGCTGGGGCTGTACCTGTGCCGCCAGATCGCCCGCGCACACGGAGGCGACGTCACGGCCCACGGCCGGCTCGATGGGACCTCGGGCGCCCGCTTGCTGGTCGAGCTCCCCAGGACGCCCCCGCGTCGCGGCTGATACCCTCGCAGCGTGGAGGCGTTTCAGGCCGCATTCGTCGAGCTTCTCGTCCAGTACGAGGTCATTCGCTTCGGCTCGTTCACCCTCAAGTCGGGACGGACCTCGCCGTACTTCGTCAACGCGGGACAGCTCCGCACCGGCGACGCGATCGCTCGGCTCGGTCAAGCCTACGCGGCCCAGATCCAAGCCGCGAACGTCGAGTGCGACCTCGTGTTCGGCCCCTCGTACAAGGGTGTTCCGCTCGCCGTCTCCACCGCGATGGCCCTGAGCGCCGACACGCGCGACGTCGGGTTCTCCTTCGACCGCAAGGAAGCGAAGGACCACGGCGAAGGCGGCACCTTCGTCGGCACCCAACCCACCGACGGCATGCGGGTCGTGGTCGTCGACGACGTGATCACCTCCGGCCGCTCGATCCGCGAGTCCGTGGCCCTGCTCCAGGCCACGGCCAAGGTCGAGGTGTCCGCCGTGGTGGTGGCCGTCGACCGCCAAGAAAAGGGCAAGACGGACCGCTCGACGCTCACCGAACTGCGAGAGGAACTCGGGATTCGAGTGCTGCCGCTCGTCTCGGTCCGCGCGATGATCGAGTGGCTCTGCGATCGAGAACTCGGTGGCAAGACGGTGCTCGACGCAGGAGGCAAAGCTGCGATCGAGGCCTACCTGGCTGAACATGGGGGCCGCGAAGGGTGACCCGGCCCGCGCTCGCCGCTGTGCTCGTGTTGGGCGGGTGCGCCGAGGATCCGCCCGGCGCCCTCGACCCCGACGTCGTCTCTGCGCTCGCCACCCAGGTGGGCGACGCGCGCGGACTCGGGCCCAGCGGGGTGTATGCGATCGAACTGCGCCCCGAGTCGTGCGGGTGCAGCGACCTCGACACCGCCCTGTCGCCGCTCACGCTGTGTCAGCGCGGCGTGTTGAACCCACTGGACGACCCGTGGGTCCCGACGACCTTCGACATCGTGGTGTCCGATGGTGTCATCGACATCGCCTCGGATGCCGCGACCCCGAATCCAATCGGGCCGCTGGATGCGGACGGTACGTTCCAGGCCGGTGCGGTCACCCGACTCATCTCGTTCGCCACGACCGGCTACCAGGTGACGCGCGCCGAGGGCAGCCTCGAACCGGTCGGAGACTCCGACTACACGATCGAGGGGGAGATCCAGTTGCGCCTGATCGGCCGCGTGGAACTGCGGGGCGTCGAGGACGTCGTCACCGGGGTCGAAGACATCGACTGCGTGGAGAGCCTGAGCTTTTCGGGCGACCGCTACATCGTGCGGTAGCGAGAGCTGCGAACCGGGGCTGAAGCCCGGCGACGCAAGACACGAACGCCCAGCGCCATCGAGCGCACCCGTGGGTCGGGGTCGGCCCGCAACCGTCGCAGCGCGGCCAGGTGCCGAAGCCGGCGCCGCGGCGGACGAAACGCCAAGGTGGCGAGCGCCCGCGCCCGCACCCGCACGTCGGGGTCGAGCAGCAGCAGGGCGAGCAACTCGGGAGGGTCGTCGTTGCGACGCTCGAGCGCCGCCGCCACAGCCTCGCGCAAGGCCGGGCGCGGGCTGTGGGCGGCGTCGTTCAAGACGGCGAGCGTGCCCCGAAGAGACACGTGCCCGCACAAACTGGCCGCACGGACCGCGAGTTCGAGGTCCGGCGAGCCCACGGCCAAGGCGAGCGACCGCACGATCTCGTCGCGCGCGCGCTCGAAGTTGAGGTGGAACGGAGACTCGGGATCGAGAGCGAGCTCGAGATGTTCGATGCGAAGGGGGACCGGCATGTCACCGCAGCGCCGCGAAACCGCGACGGCAGCGGGTGAGTGGGATTTCGCGCCCGACCGATCACACTTTCTGCACCCACAGCGCCCCTTTGGGCCCCGCGCCTACTGCGAGAGCTGGACCGCGCGCGGCACCGTGATGCGCCAGCTGCTCTTGGGCAACTCGAGTCGGGTTTCGAACAGCACCCACGCCCCATCGCTGGTGAACCGAGGTGTGCGGTCCCTCAGCGCGTTGCGGGTGAGCAGTTGGAGCGCGCCGCCGCCGGTGGCGACCATTGCGATCTCGGCGTCGTCCGCTTGCCCTGGGTCATCGAGTGCCCGGTCGAGCAGACTGAACACCACCCGCGTGCCGTCAGCCGAAACGACCGGTTCGCGCGCCCGGCCAGCACGGGTGAGCACCGTCGAGCGCAACCCGGTCGGGTCGAGACGCACGGCGAGCGGGGGCGGCAGGTCGGCGTCGCTCGCTTCGGCCTGGGGCTCGGGAAGCGGCAGCGCCGGGGGGCTGGCAAACAGGGCCGACCACGTCTGTCCCATGTCGATGTGAACCAGCCGGCGAGGGCTGGACCCGACCGTCACCACGACCGCGCGCTCCCCTGCCCTGGCCACCTCGTACAGCGTGGGATCGACCCCCAACTCGGGCGGTGCGACCGACAGAATGCGCCCACCATCGGCAGCGGCCACGAGATACAGCAACCCGTCATCGCCAGTCGCGACCAGATGGTCCGCGTCCAGCCACGCCACGTCCCGCACCGCCACGCCCGTGAGCTCGATCAGTGCAACGCGAGGCTGCGCCGCCCCGGGCTCGAGCACTTCCACCGTCGCCTCACCATCGATGGTCCCGACGCGAACGACCTTGCCGCTGCCGTGCGGCAAGACGATGGGCGCTTCGCTCAGGCGGGTCTCGGGGACGGAGCCCTTCAGCGTGTAGCCACATTCGCCTTGGCCGTTGGAGACCCACAGACGAGGCCCGTCGGAGCGGGTATCGATCACCAATGCCCGGCCATCGTCGGCGTACGTGAAACGCGGCGCCTCGGTGGCGCCGAACTGCCCCGTTTCGATCGACGAGCATCGTGTCCGACCATCCACGCCCGGCTTCGAGGCGAACCAGAGGTCCTCGGTGGGCGCCGGCGCCAAGTCGGCTTCGAGCCCGTCGTCCGTGACGACGTCGTAGGCACGACTGGAGACGAACACTCCGCCACCGGGAACCGGCATCGCGTTGCCGCTCTCGAGCGCCGAGGACAAACGCACCGGTTTGGATTCTCCGCGTTCGTCCGCGAGCACCCGTGCTGTGTCGCCGCTGACCTGGTCAGCCAAGGCGTCGGCCATGTCGACGAGCTGAAGATCCAAGATGGCGTCTTCGAGCTTCGAGCGGATCTGAATCGCCTCGACGGACGCCGACGCGTTGCCCGGCAGTGCCTCCTTCAGCGGCGCTTGGGCGAACAACGCCTGCAGAATGCTGATGTCCAGGCGGCGCAGGGCCTTGGACGGCTCGGGGTTGACGGTCACGACATGGGGAAAGGCGAAGTCGCCGATCGACACCGCCGCAAAACGGACGTGCTCGGCAAAGTCGGGCTCGGCATCGAACTCGACCCCCGTGAAATCGACATCTGCAGGGTGCTCGAAGACCACGAAGCCATAGCCGAAGTGGTCGGCGAGCGTGAGCACGACCTGCACGTCGGTGCCTTCGGGCATTTCCGGCAGCTCGTCGCGTGCCTTGTCGACCCAATGCTCGAGCCGGCCCTCGGCCGCGTCGAATCCTCCCCGAGAAAGCACCGCGCTGTACCCCGCGATGTCGCCAGAGCGCACGATGAGGACCTTGTCGGCCTCCTCCGCGGCACCGATGCCTTGGGGTTTGAAGAACAGGAACCAGGCAGCAGCCCCGAGGGCGGCGAGCAACACGAGCGCGAGAGCGAGGATCTTTCCACTTCCGCTGCGTCGCAGCGCCTCGAGATCCGTTCGCGAGTCGCCGGTCATGCCCGGTACTCTCGCACATTCGTGCAGCGACGCTCGTGAACGCTGCTGTCCTGTCCCTCAGGCGCCTGCGGGCGAAACCGCGGCTCGGACGCCGCCCGCGAGGATCCCCAAGCCGGCACCGTGAGCGGGCAAACAGCCGGCATCACGCTGCGCGATCCAGTCCGGATGATTCTCCGGGTAGAGGTAGGCCTCGGGGTGCGGCATGAGTCCGAACACCCGGCCCGTGGGGTCACACAGGCCCGCGATCCCCCCCGGCGAGCCGTTGGGATTGTCGGGCCAGGCCTCGGTGGCATCGCCGTTCGCGTCGGCATAGCGCACCGGCACCAAGTGGCCCTCGAGCACCGCGGACTCGAACGCTTCCGACAGCAGGACCTTGCCCTCGCCGTGGCGGCTGGGAACCTCCAGCAAACCGGCGCCCTCTTTCACGCCTTGGGTGAAGACGCACGGCGACTGGGGGTCGATGCGCAGCCGCACCCACTGGTTGCGATAGCCGAGCTTGTCGTTGTGCACGACGGTCGCCTGCTGGGTCGCGAGAGGATCGCCCCGACGCCGCTCGAGTCCCGGCACGAGGCCGAGCTTGGCGATGGTTTGAAAGCCATTGCAGATGCCGAGCACCAGACCCCCGTCGTCGACGAAACGAGCGAGGCGGTCGCCGAGACGCGCGCGAACACGGTTGGCGAAGACCCGACCCGAGGCGATGTGATCGCCGAACGAGAACCCCCCGCCGAACACGACGATGCGGGTGTCGCCAAACGGCGTGGCATCGTCGATGACATCGGAGAAGTGGCGGATGCGTGGACGTGCGCCGAGCATCTCGAAGCCGGCGGCGGTCTCGGCTTCACAGTTGAGACCGTAGCCCGCGAACACGAGCACCCCGACGTCGGCAGCCCCCTCGATGGGGCCCAGCGGCTCACGCCAGAGCGCGGAGGGACGCTCGGGGTCGTACGCAGGAGCGGGGGAGATCGATTGTGCGGAGCTCATTTCAGCCGCCCGTGGCGCTGTCGGTGTCGTCGGTGTCCGTGCCGCCTGACCCCTCAGGACACGCACCGATCGGAGGATCGGGCAACGCGGCGGGGTTCATCGCATCTTCGGGGTTGATTCGGACGGCGGCGAACGTGGAGCCGGCGAGCGGAATCGCCGTCGGCACCGTCACATCACCTTCTGCGATTCCGCAGTAGACGTTTTCGTCTTGAATCGCGCCCGTGAGCGTCAGCGTGGCCACGATGTCACTGCCCGTGATCGGGTTGGCCGCCCCGGTGACCGCCAGCTCGCCCAGGTCGGCGGTGAAGCCCCCGGACTCGTCGACCGGGAACGAGAGCGGGATGACGTCGCCCACGAACTCGCGCGGCATCGTGGTGGAAAGCACATCCAGGGACAGCGGCTGCAGCTCGACGTCGAGTTGCCCTCCCCCGTCGGGGTTGGCCGTGAACGTGGTGGTCGCGATGAACTGCAGCGGCGTGGTCTCTGCGATGACGGCCGCGAGCGAGAAGTGAAAGGTGCCCGTGACGTCGGCCAGGGTGCCCCCGACATCGAGCTTCACCATCGCCGCGTCATCTCGAATCTCTTGGGTGTTGTCGACGAACTCGTTGTACCGGCCCTCGACATCGGGGCTCGGACACCCGGTGAGCATCCCCAGGCCGAGAAGAGACGGGAGGGCGACTGCTTGAAGGAGAGATCGAGAGGCCATGGGCGGAGGTCCGAACGGCAACGGGGGAGCAACAAAAGCTGCGCCCATTTCCGTGGCGAGAGTGTAGAGTGCGACGACTGATCGGCACAAGCCGGATCAGCGCCCCCGTCTTCGGTTCGAGTTCAGGTGTCTTCGATGGTGAAACGCACAGGCATTGTCTCCCCACGCACTCGCACATCCACCCCACGCTCGGGCAACAGCCGTGGCTCGGCGAAGACGGCGTCGGCTCGCCGCAAGGCGGGTGGAGTCGCAGCAGCGATGGTCCTCGGTTGCCTGACCGCGCTGGGTGGTGCAACGGAAGCCCACGCGTCCGGCATCTCGGCCGCTCGGTTCGGGGGAGAGCACGGGCACCCCACCACCGACAACCCCACCGCCATCTACTACAACCCCGCCGGCATCGCTCTGTCGAAGGGCACCCATATCTTCGTCGACGGCACCATTGCGCTGCGCTGGGCCGGCTACGAGCGCCCCGCCGCCGGACCCGACGACGTCGCCGCGGGCAACTATCCCACCCAGAACAGCCAGGAGCTGCTCGGCCTCGCCCCCGGGGCCAACGACGGCAAAGCCTCGCTGTTCAACGCGATCGCCTCGCCGTTCTTCGGCGTTTCGTCGGACTTCGGGACCGACTTCATCTACGGCGGCATCGCGGCGTACTTCCCGTTCGGCGGCTCTGCCGTGTGGGACAGGAACTCGGTCTACGAGGGCAACGAGCAGTTTCCCGGGGCCGTCGACGGTCAGCAACGCTGGTACTCGATCGATGGCTCGATTCGCTCGATGTACATCACGGGCGCGGTCGCCTTCAACATCCGCAAGATCGGCCTGTCGATCGGCCTGAGCGGCTCCGCGATCCGGTCCAACGTCACCACACTACGGGCGCGCAACGCCGACGGTAGCGACGACTTGGTCACCACCGAGCCCGTCCTCGACGAGAACGGCAACCCGGTCAGCCCCGCCAACAACGGCGTGGTCTACGACGCCGATGGCAACACCACCCTCAAAGAGGGCCGTAGCTTCGTCGACGTCAACGGCTGGCAGGGCGGCTTCGGCATCGGCTTGGTCTACGACGTCCTCAAGCAGGGCAAGTACTTCATCGGTGCCTCGTACACCTCGCAGCCCAACATCGCCGGTGGCATGACCCTCAAGGGCACGCTGTCCAGCGCCCTCACGGTCGGCCAGGCCGACAAGGGTGACGCCTGGCTCACCCAGTCGCTCCCGGACATCTTCCGCCTCGGCGTTCGCATTCGACCGACGGACAAGTACGAGATCCGAGCGTTCGCCGACTACACCCGTTGGTCCGTGCTCGACCGGCAGTGCCTGCTCAACTCCGAAAAGAACGGCGACAGCTGCAACTTCGCCAACGTCGACAATGCGCTCAACGACCCCGAGTCGTTCGGCGGCGCGAGTGAAGACGCCGCCACCGGCGTCACCCAGCAGCTGCCTCGCTTCTGGAAGGATGCTGGCGGCGTGCGACTGGGCGGCTCCTACTGGTTCATCCCCGAGCTCGAGGGCTACTTGGGCGCCGGCTACGACAGCAGCGCGGTGCCGGTCGAAACCCTCGACCCGGCCCTGATGGACATGAACAAGTTCACGATCTCCGCGGGCGTCCGGTGGCAGATCATCAAGCACCTCGCGATGGCGTTCACGTCGACCGAGGTCATCTACATGCGGACCAGCACCAAGGGCAAGAGCGTGCTCAACCGCTTCCCCGCCCCGACCCGGCAGCCCAGCGCCGACGGCGTCTACACGCAGTTCCTCCAGCTGTTCAACGTCTACGCCGACATCTCGTTCTGACGCCAAAGCGTCAACGAACCGAGCCGGTGTCGAATCCTCGACGCCGGCTTCGTCGTTTCTGGGCCGGGCCTCCGCTCCCGTGGCCGTGCGCGGTCCCGACGAACGCCTCGAGGTGGACCGAGACGACACGCGCGCGCCCCTGACCCCGGCACGAGGCTTGCTCCGTCCCAACCCGGACGGATGACCCGCGCGCGAAATCAACGGCCGTCGACGCGTGCGCGCCTCGACGCTCAGAAACGCACGAGACTCGGAACGAGACGCAATGTCACGGAGGTGTCTCAGCAAGAGACACCCAGTGCGACAGGCCGACAGGCACACACGAAGAGTGTCTCAATCCCACCCTCGACGACCGAGCACGACACCGGCTCCACGCAGGCCGAAGCGGCGCCTAGGCGGATGTCGCGGCCGAAGTTCGCCAGTTTCGCGGCCGCCGCGAGCGCGCCGTCGGAGACCTCGGACCGCGTCGAAACCGGCGGCGGCTCTGGTTCGGTGGTCGCAGGCACACCTTTTGCTTCCTGTAATCGTCGGGGCCGGCTGTCGCAGCCGGTGGACGAGCGGATGCGCGGGCGAATTCGAACAGGGTGGCTGTGGAACGGTCTTGGATTGGTGCTGCTGTCGCTCGTCGTCTGGATGGGCTCAGCGCAGCAGACCCAAGCTCGGCTCGACCCCTACTACGTGCTGCGCGGCCTCGGGAACGGAGACGTTCGCCCCCGCATCCTGTTCGTCGTCGACACCTCCGGCTCGATGAGCTGGCGGGCTCAGGAGGCGAACCAGCAGTGCGATTGGGGCGACTGCGAGACTCGGACCGACACCCGCGAAAGCCGGATCTCGGCAGCGCGCCGGGTGATCAACCACGTCATCTCGGAAACGGGCGACACCGCGTCGTTCGCTCTGATGACGTTCGACCAATACGATCCCCCGACATGGAGCCCAGCCCGGTGTGAAGGAGGCCGTCGCTTCACATGGACCACTGACTACGGCTACTTCGTCTGGGCGGCCCTGTGGAAGTTCCCCGGGGTACGCGGCAACTGGCGACTGTGCCAAGGCAACGAGCAGCGACCCTACCCGTACATGCGCTGGGACGACCTCGGCGTGAACTCGGAGATCGCCGCCAACAACCAGACCGGCGAAGTCCCGCCCTCCCCGCTGATTGGAAACAACCCCGGCCACGGCGACAATGCGTTTCGGCGCGTGCAGTGGTTTCCCCAGTTCATGGGTGTGCGGGCTCAGCTCAACGACGAGACCGACCCCGACCGGGCCGTGCTCTACGGAACGTACGGCGACTACGGCAACGACAACGGAACCCGCATCGCCAACATCTGGAACCAGGACTTCTACTACTGGCCCTACGTCGACGGCTTTCCCCACTACGCGGGCTATGTGATGTGGCCCTACGACAGTGGTGCCGATCGCGGTGGTGTCGTTGGGGAGAACCCGGGCGTGCTCGAAGCCAAGCTCTACGCGCCGTTCTACCTCGACCTGGCCGAGACCGGCATCGATGCGGCCGACTGGGGCCCCGCAACCACCGAGGACGCGACCGCAGCCGTCCTGGCAAAAACCGCCCCGCTGATCGAAGGGGGCATCGACGCCGCCGGTGGCACCCCGTGGGCATCGGTGGTGGGGGAAGTCGATGACCCCTACCCGATGCGAAACACGGAGGGAAGCCACCGCTCCGTGGCCAGCTACCTGGCGTTCGTCACCCAAGAGACAACATCCAGCGTCTGCGCGCCCACAGCCGCGGTTCTGCTCACCGATGGCGTTCCGAGCCCCACCACCGAGGGCGGACCAATCCTCTACCGTCGACTCGCCGCGCTCCGTCGCGAACTCAACGTGAAGTCGTATGTCGTCGGCTTTTTCCAGGACGGCGCGGGGATTCAAGACGGGCAGATCAACAACATGGCGTGCGCGGCCACCGGAGGATGCGAGGGCTTCGGTTGCGGCTCTCCTTGTGACGACCCGGGGGAGTACGACTGGGACACCTGCTTCAACCCCGAGAATCCAGACGAGGAGTGTGCCTTCCTCGCAAACTCGTCCGAGGAACTCGGTGAAGTCCTCACATCGATCGTGACGGCAACGCTCGACGTCGATCTTCCCTCTGGCCCCGGGACCACTGCGAATGAGTTCGGCGTCGGCGCAGGAGGAACCCCCGGCGAAGGACAGGCTCTTCAGACATCCCTCGCCGCCTCCACCCACTGGCCCGGCTGGCGGGGCCACGTCACGCGCTCGCTGTGCGAGCACCGCGACCAAGACGGGGAGCTCCTTCCACAGTGCCAGCTCCCCACCCCCGAATGGGAAGAGCAGGAGGTCGAGCACACCTTCGGTCCCTGTCCCCAGTCTCACGAGTGGGACGCGGGCGAGTGCCTGTCGAGCACCGTGTGGTCCGATCGCCGCGTGTTCACGACCAACGGCGCCGGCACTCTGATCCAGGTCAGCGACTCCGAAGGGGAAGCCACCGCGGAGTTCCGCACCGAGCTTCAAGCGCAGGGGCTCATCAGTGGAGCCGACCTGACCGCCCAGGCCAACGCCATCGTGGCGTTCATGCTCGGCCGCGATTGGCCGGAGGGTTGGAAGCTGCCCGGTCTCGCCTCGTCGACCCCGGCGCTGGTCCGCCGCGTGCCTCAACTGCGCACGGGCGTGGTGCCGTCGGTGGCCATTCGCGACCCGCACTGCGGGGGACGCCGGCTGAGCGACGCGGACGCGGGCTCCCTGCCCCAGTCACTCGAAGACTTCGCCAAGGACTCGTGGGACTCGCTGCTGCCCGACGGCGGACAACACTACGAGTACCAAGAAGCCGTGCTCATCGGCGACGACATGGGCATGTTGCACGCGTTCCAGTACAACAGCGGCAACGAGCTGTGGGGCTTCGTGCCCAACGCTCTGCTCGGCAACGTTGCGGAGCAAGCCGAGATCGGCCCCGAGTCGGTGGGTCAACCCGAGGCGCTCGACGAGCACAAGTACGGCATCTCCGGCACGATCAACGCGGGCTGGGTCTACGACGACGCGTCGGCCGACGCGGACGACCACCGCTGGCGTCACCTCGCCGTGTTCGGGTTCGGCCCCGGCGGGTCGGACTACGTCGCGCTCGACGTCAGCCACATGTCGCCCGCATCGTCGCGCGGCCCGGTGGAGGTGCTCTGGAGCACCGACGACCCCAGCCTCGAGGCGGTCTACGACGGTCGTCTTGGCCAGACCTGGGCACGCCCCTCGCTGACCTATCACGTGCCCGGTGACGACATGTCCAACGAGCCCGACCCATTCCTGGTGGTCGGCTCCGGCTATGGCGAGTCGGGCTCGCAAGGCCGGGCGCTGCTGCGCATCAACGCGCTGACCGGCGAGTTGCTCGAAGAGGCGGACGTCGGCGCCCCCGCGGCAGACACGTTCGGAGACGACTTCGGGCTGGTCTCGGATGCCGCCGTCGGGACCCACTGCCTCAGCCGATTCTGGGCCGAAGCGCAGGAAACCTACGTGACCGACCCGTCCGGGCGCCTGTTCCGTTGGGACCTCGGACGCACCACCGCCCACGAGGCGGACAGCAACGGTACGTGGGGCGCCTCCGCCAACGCGATCGCCCAGTTCCGGGCCTGCGTCGGCTCCGGGACGAGTTGCACGGTCGGCGCCAGCAACCCGGGCGAGCCGTTCGTGTTTGCCCCGGCGGTCACCGCCAACGACCGGATCGACGACCAAGCCAATGCGGCGGGCGGCCTGCCCCCCGAGGGCGAAGATCAGTTTCTGATCGCGCTGGTCAGCGGCTCGCACAACGACAGCGCCATCAACCCGCAAGACGGTACCAACGAGTTTCACAGCAGCCTCTACCTGCTCACCGACGACCACCATGCGGAGCCCGACCAGGGTTTCTCGATTCCCGCGGGCGCGCCCAAGATGGCCATCGGGGACATCGGCACCAATCCCGGCTACGTGCGCCTCGCCCTGAGTGACATCGAACGCACCCGACGGTTCACGCCTTACGAAGGCGCCGCCGAAATCGTCGAGACCCGAAACTTCTCGGCCAACACCCGGCCCATTCGCGCGCCCCGCATCGTGATGCGCGGGGTCGCGGACAGCAGCGGGGAAGACGTGCAGATCGTCGACGGGGTGGAGGTCGCGGAGGTCACGTTCTACGTGCACGAACCCCCCACCGAGTCGTGCGACCCCCGGTTCTACGACCCGAGCAGCGAGACCTGGCACATCGACCAGGGCGCGACGTTCCAGATCAAGTTCCAGCTCACGGTCGACTCGGTGTCGGGCTTCAACTTCAGCGCAGGTGCAGACGAAGCCACCGTCGCCTTCGAAGACCCGGCGTTCGAACGAGGACTGACCATGACGGCGGTCGAGCAAGACCAGGGCGAAGCGTGCGCCGACGGCAACTGTGGCCCGCAACCCACCGCGGAGCCGATGGTCGCCTGCGACAACAACGAGGACGTGCCCCCCACCCCGACCTCGAGTTACGTCGTTCCGCTCAGCGCGCGCCAGTTGCGCGGATTCAGTCCCGTCGAGGGCTGAATCTCCCCCGAAATCGGGGTTGCGTGTGAGGAACTTGCGGGTATCCTCACGCGCAAAGGCGCAGCATGGGCGATTCCTCACAAACCAACACAACCCCCGCACTGGGTCCGCTCCAGTGGATCCACGAAGGCGTCGCCCACTGGGACGCCGACAAAGCCCGCATCGTCGGCGGCGCACAAAAGGGCTCACTCCCTTCGGGCATTGCCGATCACAACGAAGGCGACGTGTTGGCCGACGACTGGTGGAGGGTCGAGCACGAGGGGCGCTGCGTCGGCTATGGCCGCATGGACGTGACCTGGGGAGATGCCGAGATCCTGCTCGTCGTCGAGCCCGAGGCCCAACACCGCGGCGTTGGCTCGTTCATCCTCGACCGGCTCGAGCACGAAGCACAGTCGCGCGGGCTCAACTACCTCTACAACCAGGTCCACCCCGAGCACCCGTCACAAGAGGAGATCACGTCCTGGCTTCGCAACCGCGCGTTCTCGAAGACCGAAGACGGCAAGCTCGCGCGCGCGGTCGTGGCCGGCGCGCGTACCGGCTGATCGCTGCGGTCACCCTGCAGGCGCGACGTCCGGTTTCGCGGGTTCGGCATTCTTCACGTGGGTGTCGAACCAGCGGAACGACTCCGCCAACACATGCAGGACCGACTCGCGCGCGACATAGCCGTGGGACTCGTGGGGGAGCATGACCAAGCGGGCCGTGCCCCCGTTGCCCTTGAGGGCATGAAATAGCCGCTTGGACTGCAGCGGATACGTGCCGCTGTTGGCGTCGTCCTCCCCATGAACCAGGAGGATCGGCTCGTCGAGTCGGTGGGCGGCGAACAAGGGAGACACGTCCATGTACGCCTGCGGTGCTTCCCACAACGTGCGGCGCTCGCTTTGAAACCCGAACGGAGTGAGCGTGCGGTTGTAGGCGCCCGAGCGCGCGATTCCGGCTTTGAACAGGTCGCTGTGGGCCAGCAGGTTGGCGGTCATGAACGCCCCATACGAGTGCCCGGCCACACCGACGCGGTCTCGGTCCGCGACGCCAAGCTCGACCACGGCATCGATCGCCGCCGAGGCCGAGTCGACGACCTGGGCGATGAACGTGTCATTCATCGTCTCGGGGTCGCCCACGATCGGCATTGCCGCGCCATCGAGGACCGCATACCCCTGGGTCAGGAACATCAGCGGTGAGGTGCTGCGAAGGCGCGTGAAACGGTTGTCGGACGCCCGCACCTGACCAGCGGTGTCCTTGTCATTGAACTCGATCGGGTACGCCCACACGACGAGCGGAAGGCGTTCGCCTTCGGTGTGCCCCGGCGGCAGGTAGAGCGTGCCGGACAACTCGACGCCGTCCTTGCGGGTGTACTTGAGGATGCGCTTGCGGATCCCGGTGAGCTGCGGATGAGGGTCGGCAAAGGCCGTGAGCGCGCGGCGTTCTCCGTCGCTGTCCTGCACGTACAGGTTCGGAGGTTCGGCCTTCGACTCGCGCCACACCAGCAGCGCCCCAGAGGCCGAGAAGTCCACGAACGAGGCGAACTCGTCCGCCCCCGACTCGAACACCCGCGTCGTGTTGCCGTCTTTCAGCGACATGCGCTGCATGAACGGGCGATAGCCATCCGGCGTCGCACCGTGGCCAGCCAGCGGAACCGAGTCGTCCTCGACCGGCACGACGTAGGTACCGTCGGCCCGCAAGGCATACACCGGCCGTCCAGGGTCCGCGTAGGCATCCCGCACCGATCGATCGACCAGGACACGATCGCCTTCGGCGTCATGCACCCGGGTCCGAGTCCAGCGACGGTCGCGGTCGTAGTCGGAGAGCAGGTACTGGTCCGGCTGGTCCGTCCAGGCGATTTCGGTGAAGCGATGCTCGACCTTGGTCAGGATCTTGGGCACATCGGCAAACGGCGCAGCATGGTGCATGACGCGGTCGCGATGCTCCACGTCCTTCTTGGGGTCGCCCTCGTCGAGCGCCTCGACCCAGACCAGGGTCGCCGGTTGTTGTGGGTGCCACTGCACACGTCGGGGTCCCTGACGAACCCCACCGATGGGAATCTCTTCGGCCAGCTCGAGGTCGGCCACGGTTCGGAGGACTTTGGCGTGCCGATCCCAAACCTCGGTGCGCAGAGGAAAGCGGTAGTAGGGCACCGCATAGGAGAACGGCCGGCGAATCTGCTCCACCAGCAGGTACTCGCCGCTGGGCGCCGCCTCGACCGAGAGCACCATCGCCGGCTCGCCCACCACCCGCGTCTTGCTCGTGGCCAAGTCGACTTCGAGCATCTGCACGGTGACGACATGTTCGAACAGCGCCTCGTCGTAGGGGTTTTGCAGCAAGTCCTGGTAGGTGCGGTTGGTGGCCTTTTCGCCCGCCGTATCGGAGACCGAAGGACCCACCGGTTTGCGCGGTCGCGCCGGCGGTGCCGCGGTGCCGTCCGGAACGGTGAGCAGCACCAGTCCCCCTCCCCCCGGCAACCACGCAAAGCCCTGCGTCAGCACATCGTTGACCCGAACGTCACTGACCTGCCGTGCTTTCCCCGACGTCGCGTCCACCACCCACAGACGCAGGCCGTCCTCGGTCCACCGGGTGAACGCGATGTGCGAACCGTCAGGGGACCAACGCGGTGGCCCCATGCGAATGCCCTCGGGTAGCGAGACCGCGGTGTGCTCTCCGGAGGCTACGTCGACGAGCTCGAGGTCCTCGTACATCCGGGTGCGGCGCTCTGCGTACCGCTGCGCATCGACGCGCAGGCCCGCCAAGCGCTCGAACGGCGCGGCCACGTCCTCGATGCTCGGCAACGCATCGTAGTGCGCCAGCAACACGCGATCGCCCCGAGGGCTGAGCGTGACGCGCGGGGTCGCGGGAGCGTCGACGATGTCGACCACCGCCTGGGGAGGTTCCTCGTAGGTCGAGGGCAACTCGATCGTCGGCGCCGGAGCGGCTGCAGGCGCAGCCGGAGGTTTGGCGCTGGGGTTGGTCCGCCGAGGTGCACGCGTATCGTCCTCCGCGGTCTGGCGCGGCTGTGGACCCTTGGCGCAGCCAACGGTCAGCCCCAACACGAGCAACGCACTACGAACGAGCCACGGGCGCACGAACATGCGCCGGAGTCTACCGTCAGGCCTCGCAGCGGTAGTGATCGCGCAAATCACCGACGGTGCGCCGGAGTACCTCGGTGTCTCCGTACGACACCGTGAGCGCCTCGCTGGGCCCTCGCGCACCGACGACCCCCAAACGGAGCAACCCGTGTGTTCCCAAGGCCTGCTCCACGGCCGCCGCATCGGCCGCGCTCGAGGTGAACAGGATCCGCCCCGTCGATTCGGAGAACAGCCACCCGTATGCGCCCAATGTGGGCAACGCGGGGACTCGGATCGAGAGACCGCGGTCGCTGGCGAGCACCGCACGCGCGAGCGCCAAACCGAGACCCCCGCGGGCGCACACGTCGGCGCTGCGCACCAGGCCGGCATCCCGCACGCCGACGAAGGCAACATAGCTCTGGGCCAGCGTTGCAACGTCGGACTGCGGCACCGGACCACTGAAACGACCGCCGAGGCGCTCGGCTGCGCTGCCCCCGAGTTCGTCGTGGGTGAGACCGAGCAACCAGACGATGTCGCCCTCGGTGCGCGGACGCAGCGAGACCGCGCGGGAAACGTCGGGCATCTGCCCCATCACACTGACCAACAGGGTCGGCGGGATCGAGATCTTGACGCCATCGAGCACGGCGTCGTTCTTCATCGAGTCCTTGCCGCTGATGAGCGGCACGCCGTAGGCCTCGCACGCCTCTCGCAAGCCACGGCAACACAGGACCAACTGGGCGAGTTTGTGCTCACCGTCGGGCGTTTTTTCGCTGCGCACCGGGTCGGGCCAGCAGAAGTTGTCGAGTGCGGCGATGCGATCGAGCCGAGCCCCTGCACACAACACGCGCCGAACACCTTCGTCGACACACGCTTTGGCCATCGCCTCCGCGTCGTCCTGCGAATAGAACGGGGCAATGCCCTCGCCCAGCACCACGCCCTCCGCTCGGCGGTGACGCGCACGCATCACGGTGGCGGTCGAAGGCACATCGCGATGCACCCCGACCCACGGCTTGAGAACCGAGAGCCCCTTGACCTCGTGGTCGTAGCCGCGACCGAGCGACTCGGCACAGCGGAACTCGTGGGATGCCAGCAGCGCATCGAGTCGTTCGCCAACCCCCGCCTCGTCGTTCCACCCCTCGGGCAGCCCATCCACCTGCACCCCGACGCCCTCCAGCTCCGCACGCAGCACGGCCTTGGGCCAGCCTTCGTGCAAGAACTCGAGCGACAGGTCGACGACGGACGCTTCTCCGTACGTCACACGAAAGCGGCCATCATCGGTGAACTCGCCGAGCACGGTGGCCTCGACCTCCCGCAGCTTCGCAAGCGAGAGGAACGCGTCGAGGTGCTCGGGCGGCACCGCCACCGACATGCGCTCTTGCGCCTCGGAGATCAGGATCTCCCACGGCGCGAGTCCGGGGTACTTCAGTGGAGCGCGCTCCAGGTCGATGCAGGCCCCTCCCGTGAACTCCGCCATTTCGCCGATCGAGCTCGAAAGCCCGCCCGCGCCGTTGTCGGTCATGCCGGACATCAAGCCCTGATCGCGGGCTTCGGCGAGCATGTCGAACATCATCTTCTGCGTGATGGGGTCACCGATCTGCACCGCCTGCACGGGCGCGTTCTCGTCGAGCTGCGCCGAGCTGAACGTTGCCCCGTGAATGCCGTCTTTGCCGATGCGTCCGCCGAGCATGACGATCGCGTGACCGACCTCGACCGGCTTTTCGTGGGTGGGGACACCAGCGCACGAGGCCGGCATCACCGCCGCGGTTCCGCAATACACCAGTGGCTTGCCCAGGTAGCGGTCGTCGAAGAGCTCGAAGCCTCGGCTGTAGGGCACCCCAGACTGGTTGCCACCGTCGATGACCCCCCGATGCACACCGTCGCGAATCCGACGGGGGTGCATGAGGCCGCTTGGGATCGGCGCATCGTAGTCGGGACGGGCGAAGCAGTAGCCCCACACGTTGGTCAGCAGGTCTGCGCCACGGCCCGTGCCAAAACTGTCCCGGTTGACGCCAACGATGCCCGTCATCGCCCCGCCGTAGGGGTCGAGCGCAGACGGAGAGTTGTGCGTTTCGACCTTGTAGACGAGGTGGTCCTCCTCGGTGAACCGCACGACGCCCGCGTTGTCGTGGAACACCGAGACGAGGAATGCCCCACCGTCTCCGTCGACGCCTTCGCGCGCGCGCGTCTCGGCGATGGATTCGGTCGCACCGCGAATGTAGCGACGAAACAGCCCCTCCTCGATGCGGGTGCACGAGCCGTCCTCCTCGATGAAGTCGATCGGCGCCGCGAAGATCTTGTGTTTGCAGTGCTCGCTCCAGGTCTGGGCGAGACACTCGAGCTCGGCGTCGGTGGGGTCGCGTCCAAGCTCCCGGAAGTGGGCGGCGATGGCCTGCATCTCGGCCAGGCTCAGTGCCAACATGCCCTCCTTCGAAATGGACAGGAGCGTGTCGTCGTCGGCGTCTCGCAGCGCCACCGCGTCGACGGCAGGCACGGCATCACTGCCCGCCTTGGGGATCTCCAGGCTGAGCGTTCTGGGCTGCGACGAGACGCTCGCGCTCTCGATGATCGGGTTGCACAGCACCTTGGACGCAGCGGCTTCGACTGCCGCCTCGGGCACGCCCCACAAGAGGTACAGCGTCGACGCGTACGCGTGCCCCGTCAGAGAGCGACCCACGCAGTCTTCGGCAGCCCGCTTGACGCTCGCGCCGACCGTGTCGGTCACGCCGGGCTTGAACGCCACGCTCACCCAAACGTCGGCCCCCTCGTCGTCGAGCAGTCCGAGCGAGGCGTGCTCGCCCACGGGATCGGCAAGCGCGGCGCAAACGCGAGTGGCTTCGTCATCGGAGAGCCCCAGGTCGAGGTGGTAGACGCGTCGTGTGCGAACCCGGCTGGGCTCGATCCCCTGCCACGCTCGAAGCCGCGCCAGGGTTTGGGCAGCCAGGGCATCACCCGCTCGCGCAGACGACTCGATCTCGACCCGGTGGACGCTCACGACCCGTTCCTCTCCCCGCTGGCCGAGGCTGTCAAGTGCGCGATGTGGGTCTGCTTGACAGTGGCCCAGGCCCCTAGCACCATGCCTTCGCGAGGGTTCCGCGGACGCGGAGTTTCACGCACGCTGAAAAGTGTCGAGGCTGGAAGGGCCCTGCAGGGCTCGCGACACGGCGGTGGCGCACTCCTATCGGGAAGCGCCGCAAACGAGAAGACAGACCATGGGTCGATCCACTGCAACACCATCGGTGGCCGAGGACGAGGCGTACGCCGACTCGCCATCCGCTGACGACGCCAACACCCCCTCCGAGGCCGCGCCCTCCAACGACGCCTTGGGCAGCCCCGATGCAGATGATGCAGACGATGCCGCAGATGATGCGGATGACGCCTGGGCAGAGTCCCTGCGCGACGTGCTTCGTCAGGTGATCGCCTCCCTCCCCGACCACGCCACGCTCGGCGAGTTGGTGGACGCCACACGGGGCAACCCCGCCATCGCCCCGGTCCTCGATCTGTTCACCGTTCGTGAGCTCATCGAGACCGCCAAGAAGAAACCCAAGGCCGCCCCCAAGAAGGCGCCCAAGGTCGACGCCGACGGCAACCCACCGCTCGACCTCGCCGCTGGCCCCAAGATCATCCGGCGCCGCGCCGACGTCCCCGACGGAGACCTCCGCGTCCTCAAGGCCCTCTCCACCCAGGGCCCCCTCAAGGAAACCGAGCTGGTCTCCACCACCCAGCTCACCTCCGAGCAGCTCCGCATCATCGTCCGCCACCTGCGGACCAAGGGCTTCATTCACATCGAAGGCAGCGGCACCAAACGCCGCGTCAAGATCACCCGCAACGGCGGCGGCTTCCTCCGCAAGGCCTCCCGCGGCACCTGACCCTGCCCACGCGGGAGGGAACACATTCAACGAAGGCTGCGACCACCGGTTCGCGGCCTTCGTCGTGTTCGGCGTTGTGCTCGAGCCCACAACGACGCGCACCGCAGCCTGCCCGAGGTGGTTTTCCGTGAACCGTTGCCGAGCAAGTCAGTCTGCACGGGCAGCGAACAATGCCTACCCTTGGCCACGTCCATCACTCCACTCCCGGTCGATTCCTCGCGCTGATCCAAGCGCCTCTACTCGTAGCGCTGGCCGCCCCCTGTGCAGCGTGCGGAGACGACGCTGCCCCAAGTGCGGGTGAAACCGGCGCCACGTCGGAGGACTCCTCTTCGACCGAATCGACCATGGAGCCGACAACGTCCTCCACGACCGACGACGCATCGTCTGGCGGCGACTCGACCGGCACAGACCCCCGCGAAGGCCCGGCCTTCGCAGGAGAACTCCACATCGAGACACTCCACTATCCCGCCGGAGACACCCGGGTGGTGTTCGCCTCCGCGAACCCCGAGGGGGAGACGCTGTGTCTGTACGCCGAGAACGAGTCCTTCGACGAAGTCCTCGAACAGTCGATCACCGTGCCGCCCCGCAGTCTCGTCGAGGAGCCACACCCCCTGGGCGGCGCAGGAACGCTCCGGGTTCGCCGCGCCACGGACGGCGACTGCCCCCCCGAGAACCCCAACCTCACCGGACAGCTGATCCGCGAAGAGGGCGGCCTGGTCGTGGCGCTCAACAACAGCATTCAGGTCGTCGGCTCCCCCGGTGAACTCGCCAACCTTCGAGGGATGGGACACGGCGCCATCGCCAATGCCAGCACAACCCGTGGAGCACTCTGCGTCCTCGACCCCGACGCCGTCTCCGACTACGGCACCTTCGGGTTCGACCGCCAGTCGACCTACTCCCTCAACGATAGCCTCGTCGACGACGGCCCCGACGCCACAGCGTTCATCGTCCCCGGCAGCGACGAAGGCTGCCTCACCCACACCAAGTGGCTCGAACAAGAATCCACCACGTGGCTTCACCAACGAGAAGCCGGCACCATCAGCCTCTTCGTGGCCTTCGACGGCAACTAGCCCCAAGAACCCAACCAAGGCCCCACCAACGAAGGGCCCCGAAGGAGGGCCCCGCTCGAGAGAGCAAAGCGGACCCGGAGGGTCTGCGCAGCGGCAAAAAGAAGAGGCCGCGAGCACAGATGTACCTCGCAGCCCCCCGGAACAAGCACGCCCAGCGCAGCTGCCCCGCGACGAGGCCACCGACCCCCGCGCTCGAGAGAGCGAAGCAGACCCGGAGGGTCTGCGCAGCGGAAAAGAAGAAGAGGCCGCGAGCACAGATGTACCTCGCAGCCCCCCAAAGGAGGCCCTCCTCACCCAAAGGGGGAGGGCCGACGCAGGGGGGCGTAGAACCCCCCCTCGCCGAGCGGCCTACCCCACCGGGCCGAGCGTCTCCTGGATGATGCCGGTCAGGCATTCGATCGCAGGAGAGAAGTCGGTGGAGCAGATCGACTCGACGCAGCAGCGGATCTGGTCGATGCCGTCCTCGTCGGTGTAGTTGAGGCTTTCGCAGACCTCGCGCACGCGGACGGGCGGAATGGCCTGGCCGGTGAAGTTGCCGTCGGCATCTTGGCCGGTGCAGCCGGGGCCCACGGCGCCGAACTGGAAGCGCTTGGTATCGGCGGTGACACCAGCGGCCCACTCGTCGGGAAGAATGTCGCCACCCATGTCGGTGCCGTCGTACTCCCCGTCGACCCAGTCGCGGTACTCGAGGTCGATGAGACCACCCGCGGTGGGCTGGAACGGGGGATCCTCGTTGTGCTCCGTGACCGGTGGCACGCCGAGAATGCCGAGCATGATGACCTCTTTCTCCTGCTCCTCACGCAGCCACGTCAGGTAGGAGACGTAGCGATCCACGGAGTGCAGCGCGCCAGCGCTCGCGTCCGCGTCGCACGACTCGTAGACACCGTCGTCGTCTTCGTCGACGCACTGCACGCCGGCGTTCCAGCACACCGCCGAGCTGGCCTGCTTGCCCTCGGTATCGGGGTTGGTCGCCCAGTACGAGTCGTCTTCGGTGAAGTAGCTGAAGCCGCCCGGAGGCGTCACCGAGCAGTCGGACTCGTCGGTGATGATGACGACCGCGAGCGTGGCGTTGTCCCGCAGGAAGCCCTTCTTGAGCGGCTCCCACTCGGGAATCTCGTCGCAGCGTTCTTGCTCGGGGTCGTTCCAGCACGAGCCCGGGTTGATCGCTTGCAGCATGGACTCGAGCGGAGCCTCGTAGCCGCAGCCGTCGATGCCCTGCGGGCCGATGCAGCTCAGCGCCGCGCCCACGTCATCGTTGGGCACGTTGGTCTTCTCGACGTCGAAGTGAATGAACGGCTGACCCGGCGCGATGTCGCTGGGACAGTTCTGGGTGCACGCCTCGGTGATGACCGTGGGGTCCTCCATTTCGAGGCCGGTAAACCGGTTGATTCGGGCGTTGCAGCCCTGATAGACGGGCGCGCCCTGCCGCGGCGTGTAGTCGGCCTTCTGGAATGGCGTACACAACGGGTGTCCCATGTCCGTGGTGGTGACCATGATGTTGACGCTGGGGTTGACCCGCTTGCCCTCGGCGTCTTCGAGGTTCTCGAGCTTCTCGACCAGCAGCGGGAAGTTGGCCGCCAGGTTGAGCTGCTCTTCACCCATCGTGCCGCTGTTGTCGATGACGAACAGCAGGTCGATCTCGTTGCAGGTGCCGTCGCCCACGCATCCGGGCAGATCAGTGTTCGTATCGTTGCCGCCGCCGACGTCGATCTTGTCTTCGCCGGTGGAGTCGGAGCCGTCCGAATCGGCGCCCGTGGGATTGGTGCCGTTGCTGTCGGTCGCCGTGCCGACCGAGTCGGTCTCGCCGACGTCGTCTTGACGCGCTTCTTCGCAAGAGGCGCACAGGCTCATGGCCAGCGCCGAGGCGAGAACGCCGAGTTTATTGTGCTTCTTCATTCTGTTGCTCCGCAGTTGCTGTGCACTGAGGTCGACCCGACCGCTACCCCCCCGTAACAACCCGGCCAGGCCCCGAGTCTGTCAAAGCCGTCCCGCGTGGGCAACTCTCGGAGCGCCCGCAGCGAAGGACACTCGAGCGTGAGTTGCGTCGCGCCGCCACCGCGGTTGGCAAAGCGCCAAAACGAAAGAAGCCCCCGCAAGCGGAGGCTTCTGCTGCGGCAAATGCCGCGCCGGACGTCCTGACGATCAGCCAGGAACGACGATGGCTTCGCCGATGATGCCGGCGAGACACCGGATTGCAGGCGAGAAGTCGTCGTCGCAGATCGACTCGATGCAACAACGCACGTCGGTGCTGCCGTCCTGGTTTTCGATGTTGAGCGACTCGCAGACCTCTTTGACCCGAACCGGCGGGATCGCCTGACCGGTGAAGCCGTTGACGGCATCGCCGCCTGTGCACCCCGGACCCACACCGAAGTCGAACTGCTTGTCGGCGGCGGTGACCCCGGTCGCGAACTCGTCCGGAAGGATGTCGCCCCCACCGGGGATGCCGGTGTACTCGCCGTCGATCCAGTTGCGGTAGACGAGGTCGGCAACACCGCCGGCAGTCGGCTCGAACGGGGCGTCTTTGTTGTGCGCCGTGACCTCAGGCACCCCGAGGATGCCGAGCATCACGACCTCTTTTTGCTGGTTCTCACGCAAGGTGTTGACCAGGTAGTTCACGTAGCGCGACGTCGGCTGCAGGGTGCTCGCGGTGTTGGAAGCGACACAGTCGGAGTAGACGCCGTTGGCGTCGGGACCCTGGCAGCTCACGCCGGCATTCCAGCAGATCGCCGACGACGACTCGGGTTCCATCGACCCAGGCTCGATCTCCTGGTAGGTGGCGTCGGTCATGATGTCGTAGTTCTGCACCGAGCAGTCGGCCTCGTCCGTGATGATGGCGATGGCCAGCAGCGCGTCGGGGCGCAGGAACGGGCGAGCGCCCTCGTTCCACTCCGCATCGGGGTTGAGGGCCTGCAGCATGTTCTCGAGCGGGGACTCGTAGCCACAGCCGTTGATGCCCTGCGGGCCCAGGCAGCCGAGCGCCTGTGCCACCGGGGAGTCGGGCACACCGTCGCCGTTGATGTCGGCTTCGGTGATCGAGTCGGGAATGTTGTCGCCCATCGAGTCGAACGCGACGAACGGGTCCCCCTCGGGCGCCGCACCGGACACGCAGCTGTTGGTGCACGCGGTGGGCACCGAGTCGGGGTTGCTGCCCAGCCCGGTGAAGTCCGCGATGCGGTCGGTGCACGGCGTGGTGATCGGCGCGCCCTCGGAGGGGTCGTAGCCTTCGGGTTCGAACGCGGTGCACAGCGGGTTGCCGTAGTCCGTGTTCGTCACCATGATCTGGACGTCCGGATTCACGGGGTTCCCCTCGGAGTCTTCGAGGTTTTCCAACTGCTGAACGAGCAGGGGGAAGTTCCGCGCCAGGTTCTCCTGCTCGACCGCCATGGTGCCGCTGTTGTCGATGACGAACAGCAGGTCGATCTTGTCGGTGCAGCCGAGGTCGCTGCCACCGCAACCGCCGCCAGGCCCGGTGTTGCCACCGCCCACGTCGAGTTTTTCGCCCGTCTCATCGCCCGCGGACTCGTCGCCGGAGCCCGACATGCTGTCGGTCCCACTGAGCGTGTCGGTGATCGTGATGGACGCGGTCGCAGAGGTGTCGTCGTCTCCGCCGCTCTCGCCTCCGCACGACGTCGCGGCGACCAACATCGCCCCTACCCAAGCCAGACTCTCAAGTCGATTCATGACAGTGTTCGTTCCTCGTGGTCCGTCGACGGCATGGGCGTCTTCGCTCGCTCCCCCCGGAGACAAACGCCACCCGAACGCATGTCGATGCGCCCGCCGCTCGATAACGCAGGCTACCACGAAGCGAACCGGGCCGACGAGCGTCTCCGCTCCGCCGACCCGGCCTTTCGCTGATCGCGCAACCCCCGACGTCCCCCCAGGCCCAGCCCCCGGCGGTGCCCCGCAACCCGGTTGTCGGGCTAGACGACGAAGTTGATCAGGCGACCCGGCACCACGATCACGCGCTTGGGCGTCTTGCCCTCGAGCCACTTCTCGACGATGTCGGAGCCGCGGGCCAGCGCCTCCAGCTCGTCCTTGGACGCAGACTTCGGCGCGTCGAGCTCCCCGCGTCGCTTGCCGTTGAACTGCACGACCAGCTTGAACGAGTCGTCGACGAGCAGTGATTCGTCGGCCGCGGGCCAGGGCTCGTACGCGAGCGTGTCGCCGTGGCCCAGCGCGTTCCACATCTCCTCGGCCAAGTGCGGCGCGTACGGGGCGAGCAGAAGCGCAAACTGCTCGGCGGCGTGTTTGGCCAGCGGCTCGTCCGCGGTCTGAACGTCACGCACGAACACCATCATCGACGCGATCGCGGTGTTGAAGCCCATGCGATCGGTGCGTTCGGTGACCTCAGCGATCGTCTTGTGCAGCAACTTGCGCTGTCGCGGTGTGCCTTCGCCATCGGGAAAGGCGCGAACCGTGCCGTCGTCGTTCCAGATCAAACGGTGCGCCCGCTGTAGGAATCGGAACGACCCGACCATGTCGGTGGTCTGCCACGGCACGCTCTTTTCGAGCGGCCCCATCGCCATTTCGTACACCCGGATCGCATCGGCGCCGTACTGGGCGATGACCTCGTCGGGGTTGACGACGTTGCCCTTGGACTTGGACATCTTGTCCCACTGCAGCTCGAGCCGCTCGCCGGTCTCTTTGACCGTGTAGACGTCGTTGCCCTTGTCGTCCTCGGTGGTGTCGACCTGCTCGGGCAGGAACACGACCTTCTTGCCGTCTTCGTCGCGCCGCTTGTCGAGCGGCACGTAGGTGGCGCCCAGGATCATCCCCTGGTTGAAGAGCTTCTTGAACGGCTCGGCGGTGTGCACCCAACCGAGGTCGAACAGGACCTTGTGCCAGAACCGCGAGTAGAGCAGGTGCGTGGCCGCGTGCTCGACTCCGCCGACGTAGAGGTCGACGGGGAGCCAGTACTGCTCGATGTCCTTGGCCCACGGCGCATCGGCGTTGCCGGGGTCGGCGAAACGCAGGTAGTACCAACAGCTGCCGGCCCACTGGGGCATGGTGTTGACCTCACGCTGCAACCCACCGGGCAGGCTGCGCCATTGCGTGGCGCGGGCCAACGGAGGCTCGCCGTTCTCGGAGGGGTTGTAGTCGGGCACCGAGGGCAGCTCGACCGGGAGGTCGGACTCGGGCAGCGGCGAAACCGTGCCGTCTTCGGCGTACGCGAGCGGGAACGGCTCGCCCCAGTAGCGCTGACGGCTGAACAGCCAGTCCCGGAGTTTGTAGTTGATCGTCGCGACACCGAGGTCCTTTTCGACCAGGTGGGCGATCATCGTAGCCTTGGCCTCGTCGGTGGCCATGCCGTCGATGACGGGCGAGTTCACGGCCTTGCCCACACCGACGAACGCCTCGGCTTGAACGTCGACCGCATCCCCCTTCTTGGGCGCGACCACCTGCACGATCGGGAGGTCCTTGGCCCTGGCAAACGCATGGTCGCGCTCGTCGTGCCCAGGCACGGCCATGATGGCCCCGGTGCCGTAGCCCATGAGCACGTAGTCGGCGATGAAGACTGGAATGGTCTCGCCGGTGAGCGGGTGAATTGCGCGCGCCCCCGTGTCGACGCCGGTCTTGAGTCCCTCGGCGGTGGCGGCCTGACGATCCCGTTCGGTGCGCAGGCTGGTCTGCTTGACGTAGGCGTCCACCGCATCTTTCTGCGCAGCAGAAGCGATGGTCGACACCAGCGGATGCTCGGGCGCCAACACCATGTACGTCACGCCGTAGAGGGTGTCGGGCCGCGTCGTGAACACCTCGAGCGAAGCGTCATCGTGGCCTTCGACGCCAAAGCGGATCTCAGCCCCTTCAGAGCGACCCACCCAGTTGCGCTGGATCTCGAGCACGTGCGAGGGCCAGTCGAGTCCTTCGAGGTCTTCGAGCAACCGATCGGCGTACTCGGTGATGCGCAGCATCCACTGCTTCATCGGCTGACGGACGACCTCGTAGCCCTGCTCGACATGCTCGGCGACCTCTTCGTTGGCCAACACGATGCGCAGCGCGGGGCACCAGTTGACCGGGGCCTCGTGCAGGTATGCCAAACGTCGGTCGTCACGGTAGGCCGCGATGGCAGCCTCGCCCTGGGCTGTGACGTCGGCGGGGATCGGAAGCTCCTCGATCGGCTTGGCCTTCTTGGCCTCGCGGTCGTAGTAGTGCTTCCACATCTGCAGGAAGATCCACTGCGTCCACTTGTAGTAGCCGGGGTCGGTGGTGTTGATCTCGCGCGACCAGTCGTAGCTGAAGCCGAGTCGCTTGAGCTGACTGCGAAAGTTGCCGCTGGTCTCCTCGATGACGTCCGCCGGATGGCGCCCCGACTTCATCGCGTGACGTTCGGCGGGTAGACCGAACGCGTCCCACCCCATCGGGTGCAACACGTTGCACCCACGCATCCGCTTGTAGCGGGCCACGATGTCGGTCGCCGTGTAGCCCTCGACGTGCCCGACGTGCAGGCCGTTGCCCGACGGATACGGGAACATGTCCAGCACGTAGAACTTGGGCTTTTCGCGGTCCACCTCGGCGCGAAAGGTCTGGTGCTCTTCCCAGTACGCTTGCCAGCGCGCTTCGATCGCTTGGGGGTCGTAACCCATGCCCGGCACGCTAGTCGGGTTTGATGCCGTTGCCAACGCCCAATGGGGATGGGATCCACCCTAAGGACACGGCACGTCGTCGTCGAGCATCAGCACCGCCCCGGCTTCGACCTGCTCGGTCGACACCAGGATCTCGGGATCCCCGCTCACCGCGTTGCACTGCACTTCCGTCTGCGCCGTCGTGAACTCGATCACGGTCTGGACCTCGTAGCGCCCCGCCTGGTCGACCTCAACGCCCATCAGCCGCATGGGGTCGGTGTTGGGGCACGTGAAGCGGTCCCCCTCGATGACAGGAGGCTCCGCCGGCAGCGTGCAGGGGGCCGGAGGCGCTGCCTCGCACCCGATTCGGCGAGCGACCAGACGAACCTCGGTGACCCCGACCGTGTTGCATAGAGGTTCGGGGTCGACGTCGACCAACAACACGACCTCGCCCGGCGTCGCGCTTCCCCCACCCTCCGTCGCACCCGAGCTGCCGCCGGAGTTCTGAGGCTCCAGCCCGTCACACCCCGCGGCACAGGCCCCCACGACGGCCAGTGCAACACCAAGGCGAGCAAGACCCGAACTGCGCGGCATGAGGCCACCCTACCCGTTTTGGCCAAAGCGTGCGCCCTCGGCTACGCTGACGCGGTGACGTCCCTGCTCCGCTCCACCGCACTGTGTTGTGCCGCCGCCGTGGCGTTGCCCAGCGTCGCCGTGGCGCAGCCGAGCGAGGACTCCGCCGTCGCCGGGGATGCGCAACCCCAGTCGCTGGCCGACGCGGAAGCGCTCTACAAGAAGGGCCGCACCAGCTTCGAGACCGCCAACTACCTGGAGGCGATCGAGCTGTGGACCGAAGCCTACGGCCTCGTCGACGACGCTCCGGAGAACGCGGCGATCAAGGCCGCGCTCATCTACAACATCGCCGCGGCCCAAGAGAAGGCCTACGGCATCGACACGGACATCACGCACCTTCGCCAGGCCGCGGTGCTCATGGAGACCTACGCGCGCAGCGTGCCGAGCCTGTACGGCGACGGCCCCGAGGGCACCGCCGAGCTGGAGAAGGTCGAGGCTCGGCTCGCAGAGCTGCGGACGAGGATCGAAGAGGCGGAGGCCGCGATGCCCGAGCCGGAGGATCCAACCCCCGAGGACCCCGTGCCCGAGCCTCAACCTCAGCCCGAGCCGACGCCAGACCCCAAAGCCAAGCCGCTCATCATCGCCGGAGCGGTGGTGGCCGGGATCGGGCTTGCGGGTGTCGGTGTGATGGCCGGGGGCCTGGCCATGGGCAGCGCGGCCAACGACCTCGAAGACGACCAGTCCATCGAAGACCGCCGCAGCCAGTTCGACCGCGGCCGCACCGGCAACACGCTCGCGTACGTCGGCGGCATCGCAGGCGGTGCGTTGCTCGTGACCGGCGCGGTCCTCATGGGCATCGGATTCAAGAAGCGCAGCGCCGGCACGATGGCGTTCACGCCCTACGGTGGGCGCGGTACCGCGGGCGTGCAGCTCTCCGGGCGGTTCTAGCAGCGCTCCGGGCTGCTAGGGCATCGAGCGCCGTACGACGACGGAGACCGAGGACACCTTCCAGGCGTCATCCTCGGCGATCGGCTCGATCGAGTCGAAGTTCGCACAATCGTAGAGCACCCGGAACGAGAGCCGAAGGGTCTGACCCGCGACGTCCGCCGTTTCGACGGAGCGCATAGCCAACGGGTTCTTCGACTGTCCGGTGAGACCGAGCGGCTCTTCGCGCCCGTCGCAGAATCCCGGAGGAGCCACCCCGGGCTGGAAACAAACGTCGTTGGGGTCGAAGTCCACACAGGAAAGCCCGGGCGTCGACCGCGTTCCGGGAAAAACGTTGAGCCCGGTTGCGGGCGTGCTCATCGCGTCCACGAGATCGACTCGGCCATGGTCGAAGTAGCGTTGCGGATTGGCGACGTCGTCCCAGTCGAAGCGATAGTCGTGCTCGACGGTGATGACGACCTCATCCGAACCCGACAGCTCGGGAAAGGCGATGGAGCGAGAAAGCAACCGAGCCTCCGGCCAACCGTCCGAAGTCTCCAGCACTCCGGTGTCCGTGCCGGTGTTGAAGTAGGGTCCACTGGCAAGCGCGCCACTCGGAGTCATCCGTCGCCATCCCGCGGAGTACTCGCCGCCCGACCACTGCGGAAACTCGAACGCATCCTGGGTTTCGTCCTCGCTTGCCGATGCCGCCCAAGCGAACAGCGTGAGCTCCGTACAGGTTTCGTCGCACCGTGGATCGTCGGCAGGATCACACAGCTCCCCGTCGCCGATAACCCCGTCGCCACACAGCAAACAGGTGTCAGGGCACGAAGGATCGATTCCTGGGTCGCACTCCTCCCCCTCGTCGAGATCGCCGTTGCCGCAGGGGTTCTCTCCGGTCGAACTCGACTCGCTGGCCACCGTCGTTTCGGAGCTCCCACTGCTCGCATCCGATGACGATGCGGCGGAGGAGGACGACGAACTTGTTCCCGACGTACTCGCGACCGAAGCACACTCGCCGCCGCAACAGCGAACCGATAGGACGGGGTCCTCTTCACACGAGACCCCGATCCCGCAGTCGGCGTCCTTCTCACAAGGAAGGCCGTCTGCGGCGCTGCCGACAAAGCAACCGAGTGACAAGACGGAAGCCAGCGCGGGCGCCACTGGGGACGCGCCTCGGAGAATCAAGGGAAGGAGATCCATGCGGCCGAGCCTGACGATAGCAGCCAAGTGCCAGCTTTGCGCGCGCACCCGGGTTGGGTACTGTTTCCTCATGGTTTGTCGTCGAGTGCTGTGGACTCTCGCCCTTCTGGGCCCCGTGTGCGTGGGGTGTCGCAACGATGGCGGAGGCTCCGGTGCAGACGGCACCGACAGCTCGAACTCGGACACCGACTCCGGGACGGGCGCGACGGCCTCGCAGGGCGGCACGACGACCGAGACCACCCTGACCTCGGGCAACAGCGAGACGTTGGCAACGACGACGGTGGGCACCACCGAGACCTCGACGGGGTCCGAGACCGGCACAGAAACCGGGACGGACACGGGAATGGCCAACTGCGACGACGGCATGGTCGTCGCCGGTGAACTCTGTTTCGGACCCCCGACGGTCATCCTCTCGGGCCGTTCCACCGCCGCCCTCGCAATCGCGGACTTCGACGACGACGGCGCGCTCGATCTCGCGGCGGGGCACGACGACGGCCTCAGCGTTCGCTTCGGGCTCGGCGACGGCAGCTTCGGCGAAACGCTCGAGCTGATGGATGGCGACAGCGTCCTCGCGCTCGCGGTCGGCGACCTCAATGGCAGCGGGACCCCGGACATCGCCGCCGCGGCCCCTTCGGCCAACCTCGTGGCGCTGTTGTTCTCGAACGGTATCGGCTTCGACCCCGGCATGCCGCTGCCTTCGGGTGACGGGCCCCGCGCACTTGCTCTTGGAGACGTGGACGGCGATGGAATCGACGACCTCGCGATCGCCCATGAGGTCGACGATGACATTCGTGTCGCGCTGGCAGGCGGTGACGGCAGCTTCACGCCCACCCCCTCGATCCCCGCCGGCACATCTCCGATCGGACTCGCAGCGGCCAACGTCGATGGCCAAGTGGGTGACGACCTCGTGGTGGCCAACTTCGGCAGCGGCAACCTGGGCGTCTACATCAGCCAGCTCACCGAGTTCGACCCTCCGATGACCTACGCGGCGCAATCGGGTCCGCGTGACGTCGTTCTGGCCGATTTCGACGACGACGGCGCCGTGGACATGGGCGCCATTCACCAAGATGCCGGGACCGCGGGCTTCTGGTCGGGCGGCGGCGATGGAACGTTTGGCACGCTGAGTCCGGTCGCCATCGGTGCGAACCCACGCGACGCACTCGCGGCCGATGTCGACGCGGATGGGATCCCTGACATGGTTGTCGCACTGCAGGCCGGCAACGCTCTCGGGGTCCTGCGCGGAGTTCCGGGCGAGGGCCTCGGTGCGCCAGAGGTGTTCGGCACCATGTCGGCACCCAACGCCGTTGCCGCGGCGGATCTCGATGGCGATGGCGCCGTCGACTTGGTCAGCGCGAGTGCGGGTCCCCAGGGTGGCATCGCTGTCATACTCGCCAGCCCCTGACACCCGCCGAACCGCCGCTAAAAGTCCCGTGCGAACCGGATCCGGACCAGTTCTGGGTCCATCGCCGTGCTAACCTCGCGCCATGGTTTGGCTGAGTCGTGGGTGTTCGCTGGTCGGTGTTCTCGCCGTTGCGCTCGGGTCTGGATGCGGGTTGGATCTCGCGTCTGACGAGGCCGACGCGGACACAGACTCCGGCACCGAAACCGGTGCAGGCGCAAACGACGGAGGGACCGACGACGGCCCCGAGGGCGACACGGCGGGCGACGAAACGGGTGCAGCGACGGGCGAAGACCCCGGGACCGGCGGCTCCGACACGGACACCGGCGGCGACGAAGATACCGGGTCCGCCGCAGCGTGCGATGAGCTGTTCTGCAGCGGCGCCGGCTACTGCGAACTGGGCGACCAGGGGCCCGAATGCATTTGCGACGAAGGCTTCGCTTCGACCGGCCTCGACTGCCTTCCCTGCTCGCAGATTGCGGAGGCCTCCATTCCAGCCGTCGTTCCAGCGGTGCAAGCGTCGCTGTCCATCACGCTCGACGGCGAAGCCCCACCAGACTCCGTCTACGAGTATGGGTACATCGCACTGAGAAACCGGGTCACCGGTGACGAGGTTCCGGTTGCAGAGACGTGGGAACAGCAAGCTCAGGTGCTCATGGTCCCAGGCGTGTACGACGTCATCTACGAGCACAAGCAAGGCTCCACCTTGCCCAAGAACTCGGGCGCCGTCCTTGGTCAGGTGCAGATCGACGACAGCAGTGCCAGCCATTCCATCGAAATCCTGACTGCGAGCGTCCGCGGTTCGATCTCCTTCACGGATGACGACGTTCCATCGAACCCCGCGTACAACTACGGCCGACTCTGGCTGGTGAACCCGTCCTCCGGGGACAGAATCCGGCTCGGAGACACGACGGACGACGCGTACGCCGTGCGAGTGCTCCCCGGTCGATACGAGCTCCGCTACGAAGCGCTCCAAACCCAGGGAGAGATCCCCGTCAACAAGGACGGGTTCGTGCAGGATGTGGAAATTGCGCCGAGAGACACCGAGCTCAACATCGAGCTCGACACGAGTCGCCTCTCCGGCTCAGTCCTCATCGACGGTGCCGAGTTGGCCGACGCCTACGACAACGGAGACATCGAACTCCGAGACACGAGAACGGGAGAGCGGATCCCGCTTGCGGGAACGGAGAACGGGCCCTACTCGGTTCCACTGCTTCCCGGCGCCTACGAAGTCATCTACACGTCGCGGCAACCCGGGCTTTCGGCGCCGAGGAACAAAGGGACGGTCCTCGACGAAATCGCGGAAGTCGGAAAATCGGAGACGGACTTCGAGATCAACATCGAGACTGCGGTCGTGTCGGGTTCGATTCGCCTCAACGGCGCGGCCCCCCCGGCGCACGAGTACGACGATGGCATCGTCTACCTTCGCGGGTTGGACGGGAAGCTGATCCCACTGGGCAATACGGCAGCGGAGACGTTCTCGCAGCGGGTCATTCGGGGGACGTACGAGGTCGTCTACGCCCAGGACACAGCGGGCGAACACATGCCGGTCAACACGCACGCTCGGCTCACGTTCCTCGACATCAAAGAGGACGACACCCACAACATCAACATCCCGGTGACGGAAGTCGTCGGCAGCCTGACGCTCGGGGGCGTCGCGGCACCCGACAGCCCCTACGACGACGGTCGCTTGTTCCTCAAGAACCGCGAGACCGGAGACAGCGTCGCGCTCGGCAATACACGTGAGGGCACCTACGCCGCGCGCGTCGTTCCCGGGACCTACGATGTCGTCTACGCCAACGAGCTGAGCAACGAGTTGCTTCCGGTCAACGCCGACGCGGTGCTGCAGTCCGGTGTCGAGATCTCGGGCGATGGAGGCACGCTGGACATCGATGTGCCCGTCGCCACGCTGATGGGCACGATGGAGATCGAGGGTTCGTCGCCCAACGACAGCGAAGGCACCGGCAACCTGTTCTTGCGCGACGTCGAGAGCGGCGATGAGGTGTTCATCGGGCATACCCGTGGCGCGGAATTCTCGCGACCGCTGACCAGCGGCACGTACATCATGGAGTACCGGGGAGTCCCCAATCCCGGTCAGAGCCTGGGCACGTCACTTCCGGCCAACGAAAAGGCCGCTTTCGCCTGCTACGAAATCGTCGCCGAGTGAGCCTCGCGCTTCCGCGGTGGATCGTCGTACCCTACGGCACCTCATGCAGCTTCGAAGTGCCGCCCTCGTCAGTCTGCTCTGCACCGCGTTCTTGCCCGGATGCGACAAGGTCGAGCAGTGCAACACGCTGATCGACACGGTCGAGTCGCGGACCGCCGAGATGACCGCGGCGACCAACGCCCTGGCCGCGGCGCGAAGCAAGCCCGAGGTCATCGCCGACTACGAGAAGGCGTTTCAGACCACCATCGATGCGGTGGCGGCGCTGAAGCTGTCCGATGAGAAGCTCGCCGACTTCGGGAAGCGCTACGCCAGCGTGTTGGGTGAGGCCAAAGCCCTCGGGCCGAAGCGCGCTGCCGCGTCCACGCGCGAAGAGGTCGACGCCGTAAAGGCGGAAGAGGCCAAGGTCCTCGAGTCCGAGGAAGCCCTCGTCAAAGAGATCAACACCTACTGCAGCGCAGGCTGAGCGGTCGCGATGGCCTGGAATCCCAGTCAAGATCCCTGGGGAGCGGGGATGCTGGCCAGTGGTGCCGTCTACGGCATCACCTTCGGCCTGATGCTCCTGCGCTACCGCAGCCGCAAGGACGCCCGCGGTGCTGCGATTCTCGCGAGCCTTGGTGGAATCGCGTTCTTCGGCTGTGCGGTCCTGGGTGCGATGGAAGGCACGCGACCTGCGCCGAAGCCTGCCGCCGACCCGACCACCCCCGCGAAAGTCGTCGTCGCCGACCCCACACCCGAGCCTACGCCTGCGCAAGACCCTCCGAGCGAGCCGGACGCGGACACGCCCGACGCCCCCGCGCAACCGTCGGAGCCCGAACCGGTCGAGCCCGCCCTTCCCCCGGCCGAAGCCCTTCCCGCCTCGGGCCCCGAACGCCGTGCCGCGATTCGAAACGTGCTTCGCAACGCACGGCTCGTCTATGAAGACGAAAAGGACTGCAAGAGCGCGGAGGCGGTGGGGCGAGCCTGGCGTGACGTCTCCGCGCTGCCTGCCGAGGCGCACACGGCCCGGGTGTCTGCGGTCGTCAAGCGGCTCGAAAAGTGCCGCCGCCAAGTCCGGTGGGCCACGACCTACGTCGTGCACCGCGACCGCGTCGCCGCTCGTGATGCGTTCGAGAAGTCGCTCGGCAAACGACTCAAGGACGACCACGGGATCAACACCGCGATCAAGGTCTCGGGCGACCAGCACGAGCGGATTCGCGTCGGCAGCGGAGCGATCGACGACACGCTGGCGTCTGCGATCATGACGCCCGCCTTCGAAAAGGAACTCGGCGCGCTGGGCTTCGAGCTGGTCGTGCTCGCCAGCCCCAAGAAGACCTGGAAGACGCGGCCGGAGATTCGCTCGGAGTCGAGCTACGTCGACGCCGAACTCGAGCCCTACGGCCTGCACCGTAAACTGACGCTGCAGCGGGAGTAGACCCCCGCCGCCCAGCGTCTCAGCCCTCGCGGACGAGGGCTTCGATTGCGCGTTGCGTGAACACGCGAATCATCTGGCGTCGATACGGCGCTTCGTAGGGCACGTTCTCCAGCGGCTTGCACTGGGCATGGGTGCGCTCGGCGACCGTCTGCGCCACCGAAGGATCGGACAGCGAGCGCCCGAGGACTTCGTCCAGACGCGTCACGACCCGCGGCTTGCTGCCCAGCACGCCGACCACGACCGACACCCCTTCGATTTCGGCGTCGACCGAATCCGAGGCGAGGTCGAACTTGACGGCGACCGAGACCAGCGGGAAGTCGATGCTCTTGCGCACCGTCCACTTCTCGTAGCGCGCTCGTGTGGCGCCCTTCGGCAGCGGAATACGAACCTCCGCAGTCACCTCGCCCGGTAGGCGCTTGATGTGCTGCGTTCCGTCGGCGCCGTAGTAGTCGAGCAGTGGAAGCTCGCGCGGGCCATCGGGGCCGTGGTTGACGAGCACCGCATCGAGGCTGCCGAGGACGGGCACCAGGTCGCTGCTCATCGCGGCCACACAGATCCGCCCCTTGGGCACGACATGGCAGACGTCGCCTTCGGACTTGAGGCAGCCGCCGATGGCGGAGCGCCAGAAGTGGGTCTGGTTGACGTAACGGCAGCGGGTGTCGAGGTTCACGTTGCCGCCGAGCGTGCCCATGTTGCGAATGAGCGGACTCGCAATCACCCCGGCCGCATGCGCGACGCTGGGGAACAACGCGCGCACCCGGGGGTGCTCGGCGATCTCGGTGAGGGTCACGCCCGCGCCGATCACCAAGAACCCGTCTCGCTCGCTCACCTCGCGCAAGCTGGCGACCCCCGCCAAGCTCACCAACAGCGCGGGCGCATCGAGTCGATGCTTGAGGTTGGGCAGAATGTCGGTGCCCCCTGCGACCAGGCGTGCGCCAGGCTGCGAGAGCGCCTTCACGGCGTCTTCGAGGGTGGTCGGGGTCTGCACCCCAAAACGAGGCAAACGAAGCATCAGGCCATCTCCCGGGCGGGCTTGTGGGGTTTCAAGGTGCCGGCACGCTCCTGCTCGGCGCGGGCTTGCAATGCCGCGAGCACCCGCGGCGGTGTGAACGGAAGGCTGTCCATGCGGACGCCCACCGCGTCGTAGATCGCGTTGGCGATGGCCGGAATGCTGGGGTGCAGCGGTCCCTCCCCGGCTTCTTTCGCACCGTACGGCCCTTGGGCGTCGGGCGACTCGACGATGAGCGCTTGCAGCTCGGGGGTGTCGAGGAAGGTGGGGATCCGGTAGTCGAGCAAGCTCGGTCCCGGATGCACACCGTTGTGTCCGGGATCGACGATGTGCTGCTCCATGATCGCCTCGGCAAAGCCCATGTACGCCGAGCCTTCCATCTGGCCCTCGACGATCTTGCGGCTGAGCGCGCGACCGCAGTCGTGCGCGACCCAGATGGTCTTCACGTCGACGATGCCGGTCATCGCGTCGACCTCGACCTCGGCCACGTGGGCGGTGAAGCTGTAGGCCGGAGACGCGCCGATCGTGCCCCCGCGGTACTCCCCGTGCCGGTCCTTGGGCGTGTTGTACGAGCCCGTCGCGGACATCAAGCCGTTGTCGGACTCGGCCCACTGGAACGCCTCGGCCAACGGAACGTTGCGCTGCGGGTCTTCGCGATCGATCGCCTGACCGTCGGCCAGCGTCACGCGCTTGCGCGGGACTTCCCAGCGCTTGCCCACCGCTTCACACACCGCGCGTCGCAGCTTCTGGGCGGCTTCGAGGCACGCGTTGCCGACCATCAGCGTGATGCGAGAGCTGTAGGCGCCCAGGTCGACCGGGCACAGGTCGGTGTCGGCCGAGAGCACGCGAATGTCCTCGAGTGGCAGCCCGAGCTCGTTGCCCGCGATGACGGCGAGCATCGTGTTGCTGCCCTGGCCGATGTCGTTGGCGCCCGAGAACACCCGTGCGCGACCCGAGCGATCGAGGGTGATCTGCACGGCCGCCTGCGGCATCTCGTTGGGATAGATCGGGTAGTTCGTGCCCGAGATGTACGTGCTGCCCGCGACGCCGAGACCCCGCCCGTAGGGCAGTTCCTTGCGCTTGGCGTTCCAGCCACTGCTGGCCCGCACCCGACGCAGACACTCGGAGAAGCCGTTGCTGCCGACACGGAACTCGTTGACCGTGACCGCATCGTCGCCGATGTCGTTGTGCAGGCGCATGTCGATCGGGTCGAGGCCCAGCTGCTCCGCCGCCTTGTCGAGCTGACACTCCAAGGCGAAGCGCGGCTGTACGCTGCCGTGGCCACGTTTGGGGCCACACGCCGGCTTGTTGGTGTAGGCGCGCCGCGAGTGAAAGCGGTACGCGTCGAAGCCGTACGGCGCACACAGGAGCTGCCCGGAGTAGTACGTCGTCACCAGGCCAAAGCTCGAGTACGCCCCGCCGTCGAGGATCGTCTTCGCGTCGACGCCGGTGATCTTGCCGTCCTTCGTGAAGCCCGTGCGGTACTTCATCTTCATCGGGTGACGACCGCGGTGGCTGTAGAACACCTCTTCACGGGTGTAGAGCAGCTTGACGGGTCGCCCGGTGAGCAACGCCAGCTTGGCCACGCAAAACTCGAGGTCGAACGGCTCGCTCTTGCCCCCGAACGCGCCGCCCAGCGGAGGCTGAATCACACGGATGCGATTGGCCGGGAGCTCCAAGACCTTGGAAAGCTCCCGGTGAAGGTAGTGCGAGACCTGGGTGGCCGACCACACGGTGAGCACCCCGCCCGGCTCGACGTGGGCCAACGCGCAATGCGGCTCGATTGCGGCGTGCGTCGTGCCCTCGAAGAAGTAGTCGCCTTCGACCACCACGTCGGATTGCTCGAGCACCGCGTCCACGTCCCCGAACTCGAGCAGCACCTTCTTGGACAGGTTGCCCTTGCGAGAGAACGGGTTGATCGGATTGTCCCGAGCCTCGAGCGCCTCTTCGGGGTCGAACAACGGCTCGAGCACCTCGTAGGTCACCTCGATCTTGTCGAGCGCCTCGATGGCCGTGTCCTCGTCGTCGGCCGCCACACACGCCACGCCATCGCCGACGTGCAGCGCCTTTTCGAGACACAGTGCGGTCTCGTCGGGCGTCCAGGGGATGATGCCGTAGGGCGTGGGAAGGTCCTTGCCCGTGATGACCGCATGCACGCCGGGCATTGCGAGCGCCGCCGAAGCATCGATCGACACGATCTTCGCGTGCGGATGCGGGCAGCGTTTGATCTTGGCGTGAAGCATGCGCGGCAGCTTCAGGTCGTCGGTGTAGCGGGTGATGCCTCGCATCCGCTCCATCGCGTCCACCTTGCGGTGCACGCCGCCGACCTGGCCGCCCGTTTCGTGCGTGGGCATTTCGTTGGTGTCGCTCATTTCGCCCCCTCGCTGCCACCGTGCATGGATTCGGAAGCGTCGACCACCGCGTCGAGGATCTTCGTGTAACCCGTGCAGCGGCACAGGTTGCCCGCGAGAGCTTCGCGCGCTTCGTCCACAGACACCGGACGCTTGCACTTCCGCAGCAGCGCCTCGGCGCTCATCAGAATGCCCGGGGTACAAAAGCCGCACTGCGCCGCGTCGTGGCGGTCGAACGCGTCCTGCAGCGGATGGCATCCACCGTGGGCGTCTCCGAGGCCCTCGACCGTGGTGATCTCCCGGCCCTGCGCGTGCACGGCGAGGGTCAGACAGGCGAGCGCAGGCTTGCCGTCGATCTGCACCGTGCAAGCGCCGCAGTCCCCCTTGTCGCAGCCTTGTTTGCTGCCGATCAGGTCGAGCTGATAACGCAGCACCTCGAGCAGGGTGTGGTGGGGTTCGATCGCCACCTGCACCGCATCCCCGTTGATCGAGGTGCGCAACAAGATGGCGTCAGGGGCGCTGGCACGCGACGGTCCCGACATGCGCGCATGTTCGGCGATCGGGGCGAGCGGCCGCAAGACGGCGCCCTGTGAGGAGAACCCGAACGCGGGCGTTTTTTGCCCGAAGACGGTAGCCTGCAGCGGTGCGGCGCATCCTCGCCCAGCTCGCGTGTACAGCCCTGCTGACCGCGCCCGGCTGCATGACGCACCGCAGCCACCAATGGGATCGCGCGCCCGAGCCCTCCCCTGACGGTCCGAGCCTCGTGCTCATCGGGGAGCCCGGGGCGCCCGGACGCACCCCCGCCGCCGTCGCGCGTGGGATCTCCGACACCCTCGAGGCCGAACGTGCCGCCGGTCGCAAGCCGATCGTCGTCTGGCTCGGGGACGTCCTGCTCGACGGGCGAGGCCGTCTCGATTGCGAAGCTCGCGCGCACGCATTCGACCGCCGGGGCGTGGACGCACTCGCCGAGGTCGTCCGTGCCCACCGGGCCGCCGGCGGCAGCGCGTTCTCACTCCCGGGCGAGGCCGCCTATCGCTGTGGCGCCCGGCGAGCGCTTCGCGAAGACCCCTCGCACCCCGCGGGCCAACCCGGCACCCACTACGTCGTCGACGTCCTGCCCTCGGGAGACACCCAGACAGTGGCGACGTGCAACGACGGCAAATGCACGCCGCTGCGCCAAACCGACGCTCGGCTCCAACTGGTCTTCGTCGACCTCACCCCTTGGATCGCTGGCCCGCGTCCGGCAGCCCACGACCTCGACCTGCGTAGCCTCGACGCGCTGATGCACGCCCTCGAGGCCACGGAGGGACCTCCACGGGTGCTGGTCGCCAACTACCCGGTCGAAGCTGCCGGGTATCACGGCGTTGGTGGAGGCGACCCGGACTCCACCGCCCACACGCTCGCGCCCCCCGTAGTCCGGGCGCTGAAGGCCGGCGTATTCGTCGGCGCCATCGCGGGGCACGACCGCGCCACGTACGCCTCGACCGACATCAGCGACGGCACCATTCGCAGCGATCGCGTGTTCCTCCCCCACGGGGTGTTTCAGGTCGTTTCGGGCGCAGCGTCACGCCCCGACGTCCGCAGCAGTTGGCGACGGCTGCGGTTCAACAGCTCGAGCGCCGAGCTCCCGGAGCGCTACACACCGCGCCCGGGCTTCGCGGTCGTGCACATGGGAGAAACGCCCGAGGCCACGTTGCACGCGTACCGCGGCGGGCGGTGGCAGTCGGCTCGGGTCCCGTTGTCGCTGCACCCCGCACCCCGTCCAGCCCTCGTGCACGTGCCCAGCGTCGCGCCGTGCATGCGCTGCCCTCAACGTCCCTACAACGAGCGATAGCAGCTCACGGGCACGGGAGGCGCCAGGGCGTCAGGTCCCACTCTTTGATGAGGGTTGAAAACCCGAGTCCGGTCGTCGTCGGGCAGACCTCGTCCGCGCGAGCGGGACCATCGTTGGTGTCGTCGACGTACTCGACGTGAAACACCGCCTTGCCCTGGTCGATGAACGGCGTGGTCGTGTCGCACTCCGCGTAGGTCATGCACTCCTCGTTGAGTGCCCAGTCGAAGTCGTCGACCAATGCGTCCACCTGATCGACGTCGTTCTTGAGGCCGATCGAGAGCGCGCGGGCATGGGCCTCTTGGGCCAGCCAGCGGTTGTAGTCGAGCTGATCATCGCCGACGAGATCGAAGCCGGTCGGGTTGGTGTACCCATCGACGTTGTCGGGCTCGACGGCGTCGCAGCGCTTGAGCACCGCGAGGTCGAGCCGTGCGGCCATGATGGCCCGCACCCCTTCGGTGCGGTGGTCCAGCCATGCTTCGCCGGGCCATCCATCGAGAGGGCTTCCGATCGCCTCGGTAGGAAAGTCGTCGGCGTCGTCTCGCCACTCCTCGTAGCTGCCCGCACTGAAGTAGCAGATGACGATGCGGCCCTCGGCATGCAGTTGGTCGATCACGCTCTGCGGCGCGTCGAACAGATCGATGTCGTAGACCTCGACGTCGAACGAAGTGTCGATGTCGCCGAGCAACTGCCACTGCCAGCGTGTGCCCGGCGATGGCTGCCAGACCCCTTCGGGCGTGCCCCCGGTGCCTGTGGTCGCCTCGTCGCCGCCCCCCGACTCGCTTTCGTCGTTCTCCCCCGAGGTCTGCGTGTCCGCGCCCGTGAGCCCGGTGGTTCCCGGAGGGGTGGTCGAATCCGCGCTCGTCTCGTCACCGCTCTCGGGCGTCGTGGAGTTGGGCCCCGCCGTTGCCGCACCACCACTGGATCCCCCCTGCCCGGTCACGCCGTCATCACTGCAACCGACCCACAGCACTCCTGCGGCGAGCACGATCCTGCGCGTTCGATCCATTACGCACCACCGTACCACGCGGCCACCGCGTCCCGGCCCTGGTCCGGGTCCACCGCGCAGCAGTGCAGCCCACTATGGAACCGCCGCGCGCAACGGCAGCCCTTGCCCCCGGAACGCGACGCGGCACAAACGGGGAGTGGAGGGTCGTCGTCGCAAGCGCGTCGCGGTGCTGTCGCTGGGCACCGAAACGGACGTATGGAATGCGGCCCGGATTACCGCCGCCTGGGGAGCACGCCGCGATGTGGAGAGCGTCGAGGTCATCGGCTGGGACCTCACCCACGACGCGTGCTCGCTGCTGCCCGGCGCCAGCGTCGTGCACGACCTGCCCCTGGCCGGCTTGCGCACGCGCGCGGGTCGGCATCCGCTCGCCGCCGCAATTGCCCTCCGCGGGGCGATCGACGGCATCATCGAAGGGCGCTGGTTCGACACCGTACTCAACCTGACGTACGGCGGCCTGGCGGGGCACCTCGCCCCTTTGTTTGCGCTCGATCCCCACGCGGTGGTCGGCCCGTTCGTCGACGAGACCGGCCAGTGGAGGGCATCGCACCCGGCCTTCGAATACCTCGCGACGTGGGGACTCGACCCGGCCCTCAACGTCTTCTCCCTGCAGGATGTCTGGTCGGCGGGCGCCCACGTGCGCACCGACGAGGGGGGTCACTTCACCGCCGATCCCGTCGCCGACACCCTCGTCGAACACGGATGCGGTGATGGAGCACCGCCCATCATCGTCGCGCCGACGACGGACGCCGAGCACTGGCTCGGGTTCGGCTGGGAGGGCTTGGTGTCGACGTTGGGACACGCCGGTGGCCGCCCCGTGATGCTCGTCGCGCCCCACGGCGAGGATGCCCTGGTCGAACGCATCGCTGACCGCACCGGAGCCGACGTCGCTCGGTGGCCGCTGCGACACCGTGCGGCGCTCATCCGACGCTGCGGCGCGGTGCTGACCTCGGACTTTTCGACCAGCGTCTTCGCGGCCCGGGCGGGCGTCAAACAACTGCTCCTGCGACGCGAGGGCACCATCCCGCTCGCCTCCCTCCCCGGCCCGCACATTCTGTCGATGTCCGGAGAGGCTCGCCCGTTGCACCTCGACGCGGTCCTCACGTTTGCGATGTGGCACCTGCTTCAACGCCAGACGCCGGAACCCACGCTGCAGAACTCCGGCTCGGGTCTCGCGATTCACGAGATCGGCTACGACAACAGTGGATGCCTCGCTGCAACCCCGGTCGCAAGTCGCCAGCCGCCGACGCACGCCGAGACCCTCCGCGCGTGGCGTCGGATTTGGCGAGACGCGTGGGTGAACCTCCCGCCGCGACCCGCAGACGTCGAGCAAGTGCTCCGACACGGGAGCTCGAACCGGCTCAACCGCGCGCGTGTCGACCGAGGCCGGGTCGGCGAAGCATTGCGGGCGGCCGCACGCGCCTCGGAGGCAGCCGCGTGATCCCGGTTTGGGTACAGCGCGTTCCCGCGATCTGGATCGCGGTGATCCAGGGGGTCGACCCCCGGATGCCCGCCGGCGCGGTCTCGATCTCCGTCAACGAAGCGCACCACGTCGTGGGCGGTGGACCGCTGCCGCTCGAGGTCGCCCGGGCGTGGATTCAAGGCGCCGACGTCGAGCTTCCGAGCGACGCCTCCCCCGAGTTGCAGGCGATCGCGCATCGGCTTCGCACCATGCTGCCCGAGCTGTGTCGCCCGTTCGAGCCCAAGGTCGGTGCCGACTTCGGCCTCCCGAGGACCGGCGCCGCAATGGCGGCCTGCCCCGGCATTCCATCGCTGGCCCAGCTCTCGGAGGCCGTCATGGACACACATCCCGACGGGGTTCCGAGGCTGAGCTACGAGGCCCGTCTGCTGCGGGCGCTCACCGGGCTTTGATTCACTCGCAGGGGTCGCCGGGCAACTCGGAGATCCACGCTTCGATCAGCTCGACCCCGAAGTCGTCGGCGAGCAAGCTCGGCAACTCGGGCATCTTGATCTCGGGGTCTTCGCTCGCCATGCGGAACGGAATGATCGACAGGTCGGGTTCGCCCGGCCAGATGTCGTAGCGACGACCGCCAGCACCCGGACCGGTCGCGGCGGGAAGCTTGCAGACGCCGAAGTCGGCGGGGTCGTCTTCCCACACCGCGAACTTCAAACCGCTCGAGCCCCCCGCACCTCCGGGCCGATGGCAGTGCGCACAGTTGCCGTGCAGGTATGCGCGCGCCCGGGCGTCGAGCGACGCATCTCCGGCCGGATTGGCCAGCGCCGGCAAGTCGCTCGCAGCAGGCACGGGTTCGGAGAAGAACCCGTGGTCGGCGAGCCAGTCGATCTGGTTCACCTCCCCCTCGCCGCCGATGTCCCACGCGGTGTTCATCTGCCGCGTAGTCGGGCCGAGAATGAGCGTCTGGTCGTCGCGCTGGTGGCAGCTCTCACACGAGTTCTGATCGGGCACCAAGTACAGCTGCGAATGCGCCTCACCACTTTCGTCGACGTAGTCGACGAAGATATCGGCGCCGGCTTTGGTCTGGTCGGCTTCGGTTTGCTCGTCGTTCCAGATGTATCCGTAGCTCTGCCAGTTGCCGTCGGCTTCGAGCACGAGCAACCGGGTCTCGATGACCCGCAAGTCCTCGGCAGGACCGCGGTCCTGATCGAAGTAGAAGTGCTTGATGAACACCGAGCCGGTGGGGAACACCCACTCGTCCTGGTCGGTGAACTCGATCGTCGAACCTTCGGGGATGACGAAGTAGCGGCCCTTTTCCGCGGCGTCAGCCCACAGCGGCGCCGCCACGGTGTAGGGGATCACGCCTTCGTTGGGGACGAGGTCTTCCAGGTCCCCGACGAAGAAGTTGTACTCGGACAACGTCTCGAAGGGGTACGCGTCGATGTCGAGGTTCACCGGCTCGGCCGGTTCGGCATCGGTGTCGGTCTCCCCCGCGGTCCCGGTGCTGCTCGGCCCTTGGCTATCGGTGCCGTCGGCGCCCGACCCTGGCGAGTCCGAACACCCGACGAGGCCGAGTGTGCACAGGAGCAGCGTGGCGTATTGGCGGCGCATGAACCCGCTCCTCTCAGCCCATCTCGACGGGGGACTCGGTGGGCAACGCGGGCTGCGTGCAGGTGTAGGGGTCGATGTCCGTGTTGGGACCGCCCTGCTGCTGGCAACCGTCGGCCATGTAGAACCCTTCGGCGGGCACGTCGAGGCAGTTGAACAGGGCCGTGTCGCTCTGGTCCTTGTCGGGGTCGAAGCAACCGTCGATGATCACCTCGGGGCCGGGTGCCGCGGTTCCGTTGAGCACGAGCACGGTTTGCTCGGGGTCCATCGCGTTGCCCGAGATCTCGTTGTCGTGCACGTAGTTGCCCTCGGAGTACAGGTCGAACTCGGGGTCGTTGGGGTCCCCGAACAGCGACGGCAAGAACGAGATGACGGCCACGCCCACGCTCTTGTTGCCGGTGATGGTGTTGTCCCACACCTCGTTGGTATCGGTCGCGACCAGTAGCACCCCGACACCTGCCGGGAGAATGCCCACCGTGGTGCCCGCATCGCCGAAGTTGGCGAGGTTGTTGTTCTCGACCCGGTTGTTGAAGACGTTGGCTCGCTTGCCGTCGAGGATGTCCAAGCCTGGAAGCGTGATGACGAGGATGCCGTTGGTGTTGTCGTGCGTGTAGTTGTCACGCACCACCACGTCGGTCGAGTTCTCCACCTCGATGCCGATGACGTTGCCGTAGGCCTCCGAGTTCATGATGAGCGACTGCCCGGATTGGCCGAGGTAGACCCCCGCATCGGCAGCACCGTAGACGACACAACCGTCGACGACGACGTTCTCGGACTGCACCGGGTACAGCGCGTAGGCGCCGTTGGTCGGATCGCCTTCGGCAGCCCAGCCCACGGTGACGTCACGGAAGATGATGCCGTCGACATCGTTGGCGCGAATGCCATCTCCGGGCGTCTCGACGACCGTGAGTGCCTCGACGGTGTTCCGGTCGCCCTCGATGAGAATGCCGTTGCCGCCGGTCTGCTGACCACTGAAGTCGAAGATGGTCGCGTCTTGGCCCGAGCCGCGAAGCGTGACGTCGTCCTCGGTGACGGTGAGCTGTCGGGTGAGGGTGAAGGTGCCTTCACTGACGCAGACGACTTCCATCGGCTGCACGTCGACCAGCGCCGTGATCAGGTCTTCTTGCGGCGTGGCCGAGGCGGCGTCGACGAAGTAGTTGCAGCCTTCGGGAAGGTCGACCTCTCCGCTGCTCGATCCACCCGTCGTGGGGTCGGTCTCGGTGGCGTCGGTCTCGGTGCCCTCGCCCGCGGTCGGCGACTCGGTGTCGGACCCATCACCGGACGTGTCATCCGAAGGGCAGCCCATCAGGGCGAACGGGAGGGCGAGCATCATCAAGGCGTGCGTCTTCATTGCAGGTTCTCCAGAGCTGACCGACCGACCGGTCAGCATGAGTTAACAGCTTTCCGTCACGGTTACCACACACGCGGGAGTGCCGCGAATGTGAGTCTTCGCGCAGGATGTGGGTGCGACGACACGACAAAGCCCCGCTGCACCAGGTGCGAGCGGGGCTTTGCGATGGGCTCAGGCCGCGAGGCTTACTGGACGGTGAGGACCAGCGAGAACACGACGTTGGGGGCGGTGCCCGCGGTGCCCGAACCGGTCATGCCGGCGGAGGTCGCGGTGTAGTCCTCGCCCGTCGACGCGCCGCCGACGATGAGGAACAGACCGGTGTCGTCGGTCATCGTCTCCACCACCGAGTTGTCGGCCTGGGGGTAGAAGATCTGAGCGCCGCTGCCGTCGGCGTCGGCGGCCACGGTCGCGCCTGCGACCGGGTTGCCGTCGGCGTCACGAACGAAGCCGATGATGCCGCCGGTCTCACCCACGGGGTGGAACTCGGCATCGATCACGCCGTCGAGCGAGTCGTTCCATGCCGACAGGGAAGCGCCGGGCACGGCCCAGAACTCGTGAATGCCGGTGCCGGGCGGGTAGCCCATCTCGTCGCTGGCGACGCCAGTGGCGGTGAGGAAGTAGTCACCACCGCCCACGATGGCGACGGTCGCGATTGCAGCCGAGATCGGGCCGTCGGACGTGAAGTCCACGGTGCCGTCGGCACCCGAGGTGCCGCTGGCCTGCGGGGTGGCTTTCGCGGGGTTGGTGAGGGCGTCGAGCGCAGCGACGACGCGGACCTCTTGGTCGGCGAGCGGCGACAGCGTGCCGAAGTCGAAGACCGTGCCGGTGACGCGCGTGCTGCAGTCGGGCATCACGTCGCCACACACGGCGTCGTCGTCGGCGGGAACATCTTGGAACAACAAGCACACGCCGGACTCACACTCGTCGTTGGCGGTGCAGGCTTCGCCCGCGGCCGCGCCCGACTCGGGCACACCCACGCAGTCGCCACCGGCGGTATCGGTGTCGTCGCCGGTGGTCGGCGTGTCCGTCGTGGTCGGCGTATCGGTGGTGGTCGGCGTGTCCGTCGTGGTCGGCGTGTCCGTCGTGCTCGGCGTGTCCGTGGTGGACGGCGTGTCGGACGTGCTGCCGCCGGTGTCGGCGGTGCCCATGGGGTCGGTGTCATCGGCAGGGCAGCCAGCGGCGATCGCAGCGCACAGACCCAAGCCAAGCAATTTCAGGGATTGATCCATCATCATGTTCGAAACCTCGGAGATCGAATCGCCGGGGTCGGCAGGACGCCCCCCGGAAACGCGGCACAAGGTAGCAGCACGAGGCTGGAGTGTTCAAACGAGAGCGGCGAGCCTCGATTCGAGACTCGCCGCCAGCGAGGCTTCCGCCGCGATTAGCCGTCGATCATCGTGTAGCCCGCCGGTTTGACGAACTTCACGTCTTTGGCCGTGAGGCCGCCGTTGCGGACGATCTTGGACAGCTTGAAGTGGTTGGTGCTGCCGTCTTGGTTCCACACCGCGAACGCTTGCACCTGGCCGGTGGCGTCCTCGACGACCAGCACGATCTCTTTGTAGTGCGGGTTCTTCTTCTTGGGCTGCATGCGAACCGCCGTTTGGCCGGCTTTCGGCGCATATCGCTTCTGAAGCTTCTCCTCGGCGATCTTCACCCGGAAGTCCTTGGTGAGCTGCTTGCCCCCGAACAGGAATTTCTCGACCCCCGCGATGTCCGACTTGCCGATGTCGCGCGTCGCAACCTGCTTGGTATCGCGCTCCACCGACCACACACGACCGCCGTCGACGTAGATGTCGGGGGTGTCCGACGCCGCGTAGTCCCACATCATCTTGCCGGGCTTGACCGCCTTGAGCACGCCCTTGGACACCTTCTTCGTGCCGTAAACGCTGTTGCTGTAGGTCTGGGTGAACGCGGCCTGGAGGTCCGAAGTGCCGTCGTAGAACTTCTGCACGCTCTGCAGCTTGCGAGAGGCCGCGCCCTTGGGGGCCGGGTCCGCAGCGCCGTCGGCGGCTGGCTCGGGCTCGGGATCGTCACCCGCGGCCGGCTCGAGCGGCGTGGGCGGCGGCGGCTCTGCGATCTCCACCGTCGCGGGGGTGCAGGTGAGACCGTAGGAGAGGATGCAAGCGAGGGTTCCAGCCATGGCGAAACGTCGGGAGTGTACAGGTGATGAACGCAGATTGTTCCCTTCGGTTCTGCAACCCAATCGGGCAGCCTGGGAATAAGGCTTTGTGGCGGCAGTTGACCTAGCCACCCGCCCGAAAGCCCCATGTCTCTCGCCACCCTCGTCGTCGTGTTCGTCTCCCTGGTCACCGTGGTCGAGACCGTGACCGACTGACGCCCCGGACATTTGCGACAGCCGGGCGGACACGGCTGTCATGGTGAGGCTGGCCGAACGGAGGGGATCGAGGGAACTCCGCGGGTGGCGCGCGGCTTGCAAAGCTGCCCAGGGCCAGCGTGGTGGCTGGTTTGGCTTGCTCATGAAAACCCTCGACACTCGACACTGGAACCTCGGGGGCCCTGCCCTCTCCATCGCAGCACTCGGCTTGGCCTCGGCGGCCTGTGGCCCCGTCGTGGAGTTCGAGGGCGACACGGACGGCAGCGACGGCAGCGACACCGTCATCGAGCCATCGGAGAGCGACACCGACATCGACCCGATGCAGTGCCTCGGCCCCGCGGACTGTGACGACGACGAGGACTGCATCGGGGGCGAGTGCGTCCCCGAGGACGACTACGACTGCTACGACAGCGGCGACTGTTACTGCGTCTACGGCCACTGCTCGCCGCCGTACTACTACGACTGCTACGACGACGAGGACTGCGACACCGGAGAGTTGTGCCAAGGCGGCTACTGCGACCCCGTCCAGAACCTGCCGGCCTGTGGTGACTCCGCGCAGAGCGAAGAGGTGCTGCTTCCCCTTCCGATCCCCACCGGCAATGCCGTGGCGTCGCTCTCGTTCGTCGACCTCGACGACGAGCCCGGGCAGGCACTCATCGTCGGCATGGACGAGGGCGGCTTCGTCGTGCAGCCGGACACCGAACCCGCCGCGCTTCCCTCGTTGCCGGGTCCTGCGTTGGACGCTGCGGCGGCCGACTTCGACGGAGACGGCGCGGTCGACCTCGCCATCCTGCACGAAGAAGGGCTCACGGTGCTGTACGGGCTCGGCACCGCCGAGCAGGCTCGCACCGACACCCCGGCGTCCAGTCCACTCGTGGAGGCGGCCGTGTTCGGACCCCAAGACGCGCTCCCGCGACTCGTGGTGCGTGATGCCGACAACGCCACCGGCGAGGTGCACAACCTGGCCGAGAGAACCCCCGGCCTCGAGCCCGTCGCCGAGGACTTCCCCAGCGCCGGGTTGGCGACGTTCGACGACGGTGCCGGCACGATCGGGTTCGTGCTCAACGCATTCGCCAACGTGCTGTCGCGGGTCTACTACGACCCCGAGGCGTTCCTCGAGCTCGGCGGCTACGCTCGAAACTCGGCGGTCCGCAGCCTGGCCACCGGCGCCTTGGCGGGCGGCCCCATCTCCGACGCCGTCTGGGCCACCGTGCACGAAGACTGGACACTGCTCGAGCTCGCGATCGACACCGAGCAGTTCGAAACCCGCGCGCTGTACTTCGGCTACGACCAGCTCGGCATCGGTGACTTCGACGGCAATGGCGGAGACGACGTGCTCACCGTGGGCGAAGGCGGCTTCGCCGTGATGCCGGGCGATGCGGAATGGGGCGTGACGTGTTTCGTGCAGGGGCCCCTGCTCTCCGCCGGCTTACTCGCGGTCGGTGACATCGATGGCGACGGCATGGACGAGTTCGCCACCACGACACAGACCGGCGCCCCGGTGGTCTACGACGTATCCTGGAGCCCGTGAACCGTCGGCGCATCGCGAGCCTCGCGACGGGGACCCTGCTCGGCTGCGGGGGCCCCATCGCCGCCGGGGACGATACGGCAACCGAGGCGACCTCGAGCACGTCCTCGGAGACGGGCATCGACGCCGAGGGACCGGTGATTCTCGACGCCCCCGCCGAAGTCACGCCCGACTCGCTGCTGTACGTCGTCACCGACAGTCCGCTCAACCAGGTCACGATTCGCCTCGGTGACCGAGCGCTCGAGCCCGAGCGATTCTTGATGACCGACACCCCGGCCGGGCTGTTCGTCGTCCCCGGCGACGTGCCGTTGGGTGATACCGAGCTGCGGGCCGAGCTGCGGAGCGCCCCCGAAGCGTTCGATGCTCGGCCCCTTTCCGTACGTGCACCGCTGCTGCAAGACACCGCGGCTGCGCTCGGCCTGGACATCGTGCACAACGCGGTCGGCAGCCCGCCCGAGTGCGCCGAGAGCCATACCGGGCTCGCGTGGGGCGACTACGACGCAGACGGCACGCTCGACGTGTTCTTCGGCAACGTCGGCAGCGGCGGCACCCTGCACCGAGGCACGGGGCAAGGCGAAACGCTGCGGTTCGAGGAGGTCACCGGGACCGTCGGGCTGGGCACGATCGACTCCGTATCGATGGCGACGTTCGTCGACCTCGACGGGGACGGGGACGCCGACCTCTACGTCGGCCGCCGCGGGGAGAATCGGTTCTTTCGCAACCTGTTGTCCGAAACCGGCGAGGCGCGTTTCGAAGAGGTGGCCGAGGCGTTGGGCCTCGTGGTCGACAGCCAGCGCACCATGGGCGCAGCGTTCGGAGACTTCGACGGCGATGGAGACCTCGACCTGTACGAGGTCAACCACGCGTTTTGCTTTCCGCAGATGGGGTCCGAGGTTCGCGCCCGGGACCACCTGTTCGAAAACGTGGGCGGCACCTTCGTCGACCGGACCTCCTGGATCGACGACCCCATCCTCGAGTCCGTGGGTTTCTCCGCCGCATGGCTCGACACCGATCGCGACGGAGACCTCGACTTGGTCGTGATCAACGACGATGTCGGTGGCCCGATCGGGCATCCCAACGCGCACTGGCGCAACGACGGACCCGGGCCCAACGACAGCTGGAGCTTCACCGAGGTGGGCCAGAGCACCGGCCTCGCATTGCCCGGCGTCAACGGCATGGGCTTGGCCTACGGCGACCTCAACGATGACGGCTTCGTCGACCTGGCGTTCAGCAACATCGGCCCCAACCACCTGCTGCTGAGCAATGCGGATGGCACCTGGACCGATGCCGACGCCGGACTCGGTCGCGGCCGACTGCCCTGGGAGCGCAACTCGGTCACGTGGGCGGTGCATCTGCCCGACCTGGACAACGACGGAGACCTCGACTTCTACGCCTCGGGCGGCCGCATCAAGGGGATGAACCCGGTGGTCGACGCGGTGTTCATCAACGACGGCACGGCCCAGTTCACCGAGCGCACCTGGAGCTCGGGCGCCGTGGATCCCGAGCACGCCAAGGCCTCCGCGTTGGTCGACTTCGATGCCGACGGTGGCTTGGACATCGTCACCACCGCTTGGGGCGACCCGGTCCGTGTCTACCGAAACCTCGCCGCAGCAGACTCCGGACACCACTGGCTCTCGGTGTCCTTGCAGCAAGCGGGCGCCAACCGCGACGCGCTCGGTGCCGTGCTCACGCTCGAAGCCGGCGGCCGCACCCGCACCTGCTTTCACAGCCAACGCCCTTCACTCGGCGGCGGAAGCACCCACGCATGCCACTTCGGCCTGGGGGAAACCGCCACGATCGACGCGCTCACCATCGAATGGCCGGATGGAGAGACCACGGCGGTCGATCCGCCCGCGGTCGACCAGGCCGTCCGTTTCACCCGGTAGACAGTGGGCAGATGTGGTACACATCTGTACATGTCGTCTCAGCATGGTCTCGCGCGCACGCTCTGCATTGCCCTCGGCGCAGTGCTCCTGACGGCCGGCTGTGACAACGCACCGAGCGAGTCCGCCGCCGATGCCGACGGACCCAGCGGCGGCAAGGCCGATGACGCCGACGGACTCGCGGTCTGCGAATCGCTCGAGACTCCGACGTTCGTCGACCCGGGCACCGACGACGGGCGCGCGCGGGTCGAGGCCGTGCAAGCGTACGCCGACGCGCTGATCGACTACACGGGCTGCCAGATCGACGCCGAGTTGGCCGACGACGGCATCACCGACCACACCTTCGCCGGGCTGTACGACTTTCGCATCGGCCAGTGCCAGCGCGAGGACCTCGACGGCGACGACGACAAGCTCTCCGAGCTCATCGCGCACACCGAGTACACCGTCGATTTCATGGCCGAGTTCCACCGCAAGAACTGGGGCCGTCCCGCGATCACGTTCGACACCGTCGAGCTGTGCCCCGCCGACCAGATGGAGGTCGACATGGAACTCGACCTGAGCACCCCCGGCGGCACGCTGCGCGTGGGCTCCGACTACGGCGGTTGGTTCGGCATTGGCGAGAGCCCCACGTCGGCGCGAGAGATCGAGGACTGGTGGAACGAAGGCCTGCACGTCAAGGCGATGGTTGGCGTCACGCCGGACCTCAACCCGTTCAACAACCGCAACGAACTGCTCGTCCAGGGCGCGTGGGCCATCTTCAACCCGATCGGGTCGGTGCGCGGCGCCATGCGCAACCGCATCGCGCAGCGAGCCCTGGAGTCGATCGGCAATCTTCGCAACGCCCTCGATGGCGACAGCGATGACGACGTTCGCAATACCACCGTGCGCTTGGCCGAGGAGGCTGCCGCCACCCAGGTCGACGGCCTCGACAACGACGTCGCCGCGTGTCTCGAAGCGCTGCCGACCGAACGCATCGCGCAGCTCGCCGAGGCGTGGGACGCTCGCATGAACGACGCCGATGCCTGGAGCGCGGTCGAACGTGCCGCCGTGGGCTCCGCGATGGACGTGGCCGAGGAGAGCCGCACCGAAGTCGAGATCACCCAAGACTGCGGCCTGTTCTCGTTCGGCAACCTCAAGATCATCGACGTCGACCTGCACTTCGCCACCATCGCGCTGGGCAGTGGGCACGAGCGCTACGCTCCATTCCTGCAGTTCTCCGAGGTCGACGAGCTCGACGTGAATGTCGACCAGTCCGGCCTGCTGTGCTTCTACTTGATCGACGACGTCGACGTGAACGTCAGCGTCGGCGCCACGCTCACCTCGATTTCGGTCGACCAGGCGGTCCAAGCCAGCAGCCTCTCCGACGCCATGCGCGACGTCGGCATCCACTGCGGCTAGGACCTCTCGTCGCACAGTCCGGTCCGGGCTTCTCCAGGGGGCCCCGTTGGAGCGAGGACCCCCTTCCGAACCCCTCAGGTCGGCGTACTACGTTCGTCCCTTCCTTCTTTGCCGCTCCGCGTCCCTCCGGGACGCTTCGCTCTACTGCTGAGAAGCGATACCGCCGTGACTAGCAGGGTGTCGGAGAACTCGCGCGTATGCAGAACGGCGTCATCGCCATGCAGAGCAAGGCGCGAAGAGGGAGCTGGTTGGACACCAGTGACCGATGAGCAACGACGCTCTGCGTGGAGAGGGCGCTGTTATGCAGTGCGTGGGAGTTCTCCGACATCCTGCTAGGACTCGACGTTCTCCCGCGCGTCGTCGTACGCGGCGCAGTCGACCGCGTCGACGTTGATGTCCTCGTCCGACGCGGAACGGAGCACCGAGGCGCGCACACAACTGCCGGGGGGGAGGAACTCCTCGCCGTCGGCACGCAAGACGACACCGTCGCCCTCGGGCAGTACGCGGACCCACGCGACCCCTCGCACGACGTCGACCTGCACCCGACCGCGCCCATCGACGCTCCAATCCACGCGCGACCCAGGCTCGGCCAGCACCTCGGCAGACGGTCCGGCCTGCATCACCGACAGGGTCGTCGACCGCCCCGTCCGTGCGTCCGAGACGGCGAGCGCGGTCGCGGCCGCCCCCGCAATCGCGCCCACGAGCAGTGGCGCGGCCCAGCGTCTCCATACGCTGGGCGTCGCGGCGGGTGCAACCGGACGCACGCGCTGCGCGACACGGTCGGCAAAGTCCGGCGCAGGCTCAGGAGTGCCCCATCCGCCGAGTTCTGGGCCGAGGGATTGCGAGTCGTCGTCGTTCATCCGTTGCCATCCTTCTTCAGCGCAGTTCGAACGCGTTGGCGAGCTCGATGCAGGCGCGACTTCACGGTGCCCAAGTCCAGGCCGAGGCTGGACGCAACCTCGGCGTACTCGAATCCATGCAGGTCGCGAAGTACGAGCACGGCGCGGTGCTCGGGGGTGAGTTCACGAAGCGCAACTTCGACCCGAGCCTCCAGCCGGCGATAGCGGGCGAGCTCGTCGGTCCCGGCGACGGGCAAGCGGTGCACGTCCTCGTCGAACGGCAGGTCTGCAAACGACCGCTTGCGCAGATGATCGATCGCGATTCGAGCGGCGATCGTCAGCACCCATCGCCGCCGCGCGGCCGCCCCACGCTCGACGAACTGCGGCAGCGCGCGATGGACACGAAGGAACGTCTCTTGGGCCAGGTCGTCGACATCCCCGAGCGTCGCCCGAAAGAGGACCTGCGCGAGCACGGCATGCACATCGCGTTCGTGGGCGCGTACGAGCGCCCTGAAGTCGTCCTCGAGCGATGCCACGTCATCCTTCCAATGCAGCCAGCGCAACCGCCTGCGCGAACGACTCGATGTCGAAGTTGTCGGCGGTGTTGGTGCCCACGACCACCCGCCCACCAACGCTGGGGACATCGATCGCGACCCCCGCGAATCCAAAGTCCCCACCACCGGCGTAGACAAACACCTCCTCACCGTCGACGTCGGCCGCACGGAGGTAGTCCGCCCGGTACGCCTCGAAGCCTTCCTCACCGAGAATGCCGCCAGCCCACAGGGCTTCGAGCCAGCGATCGAGGTCTTCCACCGTCGTGACCAGGCCCCCATTGCCGACCAGCGCCCAGGTGTACGGCCAACTCGCCGGGTCGTTGTCCTGGAACACCGACGCATCGTAGCCGACCGCAGTCGGGTGGCTTTGCCAACGGGCCTCACCGAAAAAGCCGGTGGCCTGCAGTCCTGCGGGTCCGATGACGGTGTCGTGCACGTACGCGGCAAAGCTCTGCCCCGACGTGGTTTCCACGATGTCCGCGAGCAACGTGAACCCTGCGTTGGAGTACGCCTCTGCCGAACCCGGCTCGAACCGCAGCGACTGACCGAGAATGGCTTCGCGCGCCTGGGCTCGGTCCATCGGCTCGAAGTCCCCCTGCGTGTCGTGATACTCGCCCAAGCCCGCCCGGTGCTGGAGCAGCTGCAGCACCGTGATGTCGGCCTTGTCGGGCGGAACATCGGGCAGCAGCGCCCCCACGGTATCTGCCGTACTCAGCGCACCATCGGCCTGCAGAGCGAACACCGCCGCGGCCGTGAAGTCCTTCATGATCGACCCGAAGTCGAACGCGGTCGAGGGCGTGTTGGCCCGCTGCGCACCGCGCTCGGCCACCCCATGGGCTTCCAACACCACCACCTCGCCACCCACCCGCACGAGAATCGCCCCCTCGAACCCCGACCCAACCGCATCATCGATCAACGCCCGCACCGGGTCGACCTGCCCGGACTCACTCGACTCACCGGAGTCACCCGACTCACTCGACTCCGTACCCGTCCCGCTCTCCGACCCCCCAGTAGACGTCGTCCCCATCTCCCCCGACCCCGTCGACCCACTCCCACCAGACCCCGCCCCGGCCCCGTCCGCACACGCCACACAAAACCCCAGCACCCCAAGCAAGAGAACCTTCACAACCCCCCAACGAGACCCCCCCACAAAAGGTTCCCCAAAAAGAGACCCCCCGCCCGAGAACCTCTGTGCACCCCGCACCCCCCCCCGCGCATAGGCTCCTCATGAACCCACGAAAACACCCCGCTGCACGAAAGCGAGCGGCCCGAAGGGACGCGCAGCGCTAAAGATGGAAAACGGGCCAAACAAACGCCCACCGCCCGAGGGGTTCGGGAGCGGGGCCCTTGTATCTTCTTGGGGGTGGCCGGTAGCTCGTGGGGCCCTCAGGTCCTCGAGGCCGTGGGTGAGCAGAGAGCGCCGGCCACTTTTTTCACCCTCCAGCAGAGCTCGAACAGTTGCCAGGG
>Ga0213840_1000288_pt1 | contig 93598 bp, 83 predicted proteins | sample SWPATP22_FD_160132 | JGI IMG/M metagenome (GOLD analysis project Ga0213840, IMG submission 160132) | Coastal seawater microbial communities from Marineland, Florida, United States - SWPA TP2 #2 | ecosystem: Environmental > Aquatic > Marine > Coastal | place: USA: Florida | collected 2016-08-14 | reverse complement strand
TCGCCCGCTGGAAGGCGCGGCGCGCCGCCGGCCGGGTTAGACGATTGTCTCCCATGCGCCCCGGCTACCCGCCCGGCCGCCGCAAGCGCCACACCCACGAGATCGACGAGATCCTCAAGGACCTCCACTCATGGGCGCAGTATTCGCAAGAGACGAACACGTCGTGACCGGGGTCCCCGCCAGCGACGCGTGCAACGAGGAGCTTAAAGGCGGGGGAAAAGTCTCTTCCCCGCCAGCGAGCGCACACGCCCACTCTCCCCCCTTGCGGGGGAGATGTCTGCGCAGCAGACAGAGGGGGGCTGGCTCGATGCGAGCCCTCCGCTTTCGCTTCAGGCCTCAGTCACTGCAATCGGCAAATCCTTGTCGATTGGCCGCTTTTCCCGACTTCTCCATCCGGACATCTTCGATGAGACGGTCGGCGACCACGCGCGTCAGGTGATAGGCGAAACCCGGATTGTCGAAATGCAGGCTTTTGACCCGCTTGCCGGAAATCCGCGCCAGCGTCGCAGGCGTCCTCGCGCGAATGGTCGCGGTGCGTCGGCGCTCCCGCGAGAAAAGGCCGATCTCGCCGAGCAGGTCGCCGCGCGACAGCACCGCGCCATATTCGACCACCTCCAGTTCGCCTTCGGCGACGACGAACATCGCGTCGGCCTCGTCGCCCGTGCGAAACAGGACCTCCCCCGTTTCCAGGGTCAACCGCTCCCCCTGCGCGATCAGCCATTCGAAATTCGATCTCTCGGCCACAGCGTGTTCGGCCTCGCGCACCGCGCGCAGCATCTGGACCAGCCGGAGCAGGTTCAGCGGCAGAAGCAGCCCGTGCAGGACGAGGATCGGCGTCAGCCAGTCGACCAGCGCATAGGAGATGAACGCAACATTGCTGACAAGCGCGACGATCCGCAGCGCCTGCATGTTCTTCATGCTGAAGCTGACGAAAACCGCCCCGGCCGCGATATATCCGAGCGTGTCGGTCCAGGCGAAAAACTGCATGTCAGGCGGCCTGCCGGGCTCCTCTTCCCGAGCCTATCCTACATCCAGAACGATCTTGCCGATATGGCTGCCCGCCTCCATGCGCTCATGCGCCCGCCAGGCTTCCGCCAGCGGATAGATCATGTCCATGACCGGCTGGACCTTGCGGTCGGCGAGAAGCGGCCAGACGTTCTCCTGGAGTTCGGCGGCCAGCGCGCCCTTGAACTCCACCGAACGCGCCCGCAGCGTCGAGCCGGTATGGACGAGCCGCTTCATCATCAGGAGCGAGAAATTCGCCTCCGCCTTGGCCCCGCCCAGAAAGGCGATCTGCACGATGCGGCCCTCGATGGCCGCGGCCTTGTAGTTGCGGGTGATATAGTCCCCGCCGACCATGTCGAGGATCACGTCGGCCCCATGGCCATCGGTCGTCTCCCGCACCGCCTCGACGAAATCCTCCTCGCGGTAATTGACCGCCCGGTCGGCGCCGAGCTTTTCGCAGGCCGCGCATTTTTCCGCGCTGCCCGCCGTCGTGATCACGGTCGATCCGAACGCCTTGGCAAGCTGGATCGCCGTCGTGCCGATACCCGACGTGCCGCCATGCACCAAGAGCGTCTCGCCCGGCTGCAAGCCGCCGCGCTGGAAGACATTGTGCCAGACGGTGAAATAGGTCTCCGGAATTGCCGCCGCTTCGGAGAAGGTGAAGCCGCCGGGGATCGGCAGCGCGTTGGTCTCGTGCACGGTGACGAATTCGGCATAGCCGCCGCCGGCTGTCAGCGCGCAGACCGCATCGCCCTCAGCGAAACGCGACGCGCCCGGCCCCGTCTTTTCCACGACTCCCGAGACTTCCAGCCCCGGCAGGTCAGACGCGCCTTCCGGTGGCGGATAGGCGCCCATGCGCTGCAGGACGTCCGGCCGGTTGACGCCGGCGCATTTGACGCGGATCAGCACCTCGCCCTCGCCGGGCTCCGGTATCGGCCGCTCCGTCATCCGCAGCGCCCGCGGTCCGCCCGGTTCGCCGATCTCGACTGCCCTCATCATTGTCATTTGCCTGCCCCTGCCCTTGCGATTGTCTTTTCTCGGCTCCGGCGAGACTGTAGGGTCGCGCCATGCGGGCGGCAAGCAGGAGGAGGATCCCATGGATGATGACGAACCGAAAAAGAAGCCGCAATACCAGCTCGGCCAGGACCTCTCCTTGCTCTCTCACGAGGAGCTCGGTGAAACCGTCGCCGCGCTGAAAGACGAGATCGCCCGGATCGAGACCGAGATGTCCTCGAAATCGGCGAGCCGCGACGCCGCGGAAGCCTTCTTCAAGCGCTGATCGGAATTAATCTGTATTAAAAAGGGTCAGACGGCAGGAATTCGCAATTCCGTTAACCCGCCATTAAGCTTTACAGGTGTTTACTGTGTTTGTTCGGATTCGTCCGGACTCATTCGAAGCGACATCGTTGCTTTGTTTGACGCCTCCCTGTTTTAACTCCTGAGAGCTGCTTTTGCGGCTCTTTTTTTTCCGGCGTCCGCTGCCCCGCCCTGAGACAGCCCGTCCTGTGGACGTTAACCTTGCATTAAGCATCTTGTTGCGCTGTTCTGTGAACATGCCCAGTATGGCGGTGTGCGGAAGCGCCGCCGCACCTACACCTGTTTGAGTGATTACGGCGCGGTCCAGTCAGGGAAGTTTGGGGTATGTCGGAAGTGAGCAAGCGGTCGAACACGATCAATTTCATCGAGCGCAAGGCGTCGTCCGCCGCATTCCGGAAGCTCTATGCGGACGGCATGGGCCTCGTCGAGGAAACCGCAGCCTATCTCGATGGGGAAGGCCGCACCGAGGCGAAGAAACTGTCGCGCATCTCTGCGACGCTCTATGCCGCCGAATCCATGCGACTGACCACCCGCCTGATGCAGATCGCATCCTGGCTTCTCCTGCAGCGCGCCCTCAATTCCGGCGAGATGAGCCGTGAGCAGATGATGTCGGAGAAAAAGAAGATCCGTCTCGACACGAGTTCGGCCAAGGTGAGCACCAATGGCTGGGAAGAGCTTCCCGAGGCCTTCCGCCTTCTGGTCAAGCGGTCGCTGCGCCTGCAGGCCTATGTCCAGCGCCTCGACCAGGACCTGTTCGGCGAGTTGGTAGCCGCGCCGATGCCGGCCATGTCGAACGACAATCCCGTCGGATCCCAGATCGAGCTCCTGCGCACGGCCTTCGCCGCGCGCTGAGCGGGTTCGTTCCGCCGGGGGTCTTTCGGGATCCCGCGGAACACGATCGGCAACAAAAAAGCCCGGACGAACCGTCCGGGCTTTTTCTTTGTCTGCTGTGAAAGCGCGATCAGACGCCGAGGCCTTCGTAGCGCTTCTTGAACTTGGAGACGCGGCCGCCGCGATCCAGCAGGTTCTGCTGGCCGCCGGTCCATGCCGGGTGCGACTTGGAGTCGATGTCGAGGTTCATCGTTTCGCCCTCGGAACCCCAGGTCGAGCGGGTCTCGTATTCGGTGCCGTCGGTCATGACCACCTTGATCATGTGGTAGTCCGGATGGATGTCAGCCTTCATGTGTCCTGTCCTGCCTTGCGGCGGGCGATCCCCGGCCATTCGGCCGTCGTCCCGCTTCGGTCTGAAATCACGAAAGCCGTGCGCCATTAGGCCACGGCTTCCCAAAAAGATGCGCAGCCTATACATCACCCTCGTCACAAGCTCAAGAGCGCCGTGAAAGACAATTCCGTCCGGCACCGGGCGGGTACAAGACGGGACCGCATGCCATGACCGATACGCCGTCCGATGCGCCTCAAAAGCGCAAACGGCAACCGCTACGCCCGCTGGCGCGGATGTGGCCATACCTCATGCAATACAAGGGGCTGGTGACCGGCGCCTGCATCGCGCTGGTCGTCGCCGCGGCGACGACGCTCTCTTTGCCGACCGCCGTGCGCCGCATGATCGATCATGGCTTCTCCGACGCCGACGGCCAGTTGATCAACAATTATTTCGCGATGCTGGTCGTCCTCGCCGCCCTTCTCGCGGCGGCCAGCGCGGCGCGCTACTATTTCGTCATCACGCTGGGCGAACGCGTCGTCTCCGATGTGCGGCGCGACGTTTTCGCGCATGTCATGACGCTCTCCTCGTCCTTTTTCGATAGCGCCATGTCCGGCGAGATCGTCTCGCGCCTGACCGCCGACACGACCCAGATCAAATCCGTCGTCGGCGCCACGGCCTCGGTTGCCCTGCGCAACATCATCCTGTGTTTCGGCGCGCTCGGCATGATGGTCTATACCAGCCCGTCACTCTCCGGCATCGTCATCGCCGCCATACCGATCATCGTCCTGCCCATCGTCGCTTTCGGCCGCAAAGTCCGCGCCCGGTCCCGCATCGCCCAGGACACGCTCGCCGACGCGACGGCCTACGCCTCGGAAGCCATCGGTTCGGTGCGCTCCTTCCAGGCCTTCACCAATGAGAGCCTCGCGACATCGCGGTTCGCCCGCGCCGTCGACACCGCCTTCGAAGCGGCCCGTACCTCCGCCAAGGCCCGTGCCGCGCTGACCGCCTTCGCCATCTTCCTGGTCTTTTCCAGCGTCGTCGCCGTCCTGTGGTTCGGCGCCCAGAAGGTCCTGAGCGGCTCGATTTCCGCCGGCACGCTGGGACAGTTCCTCCTATATGCCGTTTTTGCCGCCGGCGCGCTCGGCGCGCTCTCGGAAGTCTGGGGCGAATTGCAGCTCGCCGCCGGCGCCGCCGAGCGCCTGTCGGAATTACTCGACGAAGAGCCCGCCATCCTCTCCCCGGCAAATCCGGTCGCGCTGCCGGTGCCTGCGGAGGGCGCCGTCACGCTCGAGAACGTCTCCTTCGCCTATCCGACACGCCCCGGCGAGAGCGCGGTGAAGAACCTCGATTTCTCGATCAGGCCCGGCGAGACGGTCGCCGTCGCCGGCCCGTCAGGCGCCGGCAAGAGCACGATCTTCGCCCTGCTGCTGCGCCAATACGACCCGTCCGAGGGCCGCATTCTGGTCGACGGCGTCGATCTGCGCGAAGCCGCGCTGGATGCGGCGCGCGCCCGCTTCGCGATCGTTCCCCAGGATGTCGCGATCTTCTCCGGCACGGCCGCCGACAACATCGCATTCGCCCGGCCCGATGCGACACGCGAGGCGGTCATCGAGGCGGCAAAGGCCGCCCAGGCGCATGACTTCATCGAGGCGCTGCCGAAAGGTTACGATACCGAGGTCGGCGAGCGTGGCGTGACGCTGTCCGGCGGCCAGCGCCAGCGCATCGCCATCGCCCGCGCCATCCTGCGCGACGCGCCCGTGCTGCTCCTCGACGAGGCCACCTCGGCGCTCGATGCCGAGAGCGAGAAACTTGTCCAGAAGGCGCTCGAGCAGCTGATGGTCGGCCGCACCACCATCGTCATCGCGCACCGCCTCGCCACCATCCTCAAGGCCGATCGCATCCTCGTCATGCAGGAGGGTCACATCGTCGAGGAAGGTACGCACGCCTCGCTCGCCCGCCGGGAGAACGGCATCTATTCGCGGTTGGCGAAATTGCAATTCGACACCGGTCACGACGAGGCTGTGGCGGGCGCGGCCGAATAGCGCCGCTCATCCGACGCCGTATGAAGGCTGTTCGCCGAGTTCCGCGGCGATGCGCTGGCATGCATCGCCGAAGCTCTGGAAATGATCCGCGCGGACATGGCCTCGACGCCAAAGCAGCCCGACCGACCGCGTCAGCGGTCTGTCCGATATCTGCCTGAGGACCACCTGTTCCTCCCGCCGCGCGAATTCCGATGCCGCGTAGAGCGCCGGAAAGACTGAAAGCCCCATGCCGATGGACACCATCTGGCGCAGGGCGTCCAGGCTCGTGCCCTCATATTCCTCGCGAAGAACCGCACCGGAATCGGCGCATAGCGCGCGGACATGATGGCTGAGCCTGTGCCCCGGGCCGAGCGTCAGCATCCGCTCTCCCTCCAGCATTCCGGTGGTCAATTCCTCGGCCTGAGCCAGCCTGTGGCGGGAGGGCATGCCGAGAAAAAGCGGCTCGATCATCAGTTCCCGGTAGTCGAGGCGATCCCGTTCCGCCGGCTGCGGCGCCAGCGCGCAATCGATCGATCCGTCGGCAACCGACTCCTCCAGCAAATGCGCGCGATCCTCCCGGATATAGATCTCCAGATCGGGATAGGTTTCGTGCAGATGCGGCAACAGGCGCGGCAGGTAATACGGCCCGAACGTCGGCGCGACACCCAGGCGCAGCAATCCGCCCATCTGCCCCGAGGATTGCCGCGCCACGCCGACGATTTCGTCCAGCGAAGCGAGCGCCGTTCGGGCGAGGATGGCGACCTTTTCGCCCGCCGGCGTCGGGCGCGCCCTGCCGGGCGTCCTGTCCACGAGCGCGGCGCCAAGTTGTTCCTCGAGCAACTGCAGCTGTGCCGAAAGCGTCGGCTGCGACACGTGGCACAGGCGGGCCGCTTCGCGAAAATGCCCCGTCTCGATGACGGCGAGGAGATATTCGAGCTGGCGGGGCGACGGTCTGAACGGCATAGGCAGATAGTTTTTCTCTATCTCATCGATATAGACAATCGATTTGAGCTATCAAGCGCGAACACCCAGATGTTTCTCCGTACAAACAGGAGGACATCAATGTACGCTCGACTCGACGCCCTCAGATCCCGACATGGAATCCTGGAATCGCGGATACAGCGGGAAATGCAGCGCCCCTGCCCGGACTCGCTGCGCCTTGCTCAACTAAAGCGGATGAAACTCAGGTTGCGCGAAGAGATTGTCGAGATCGAAGCCGCGCTCTTCGAACGGGCCACGGATCACGCCGCCCGGCGTGGAGTTCACGCACAATGATCATCATCAAGCTTATCGTACTCTTTGTAGGGCTCATGACCGGCGGCGTGCTGGCCTATGGCGCATGGCGTTTCAACGCGGAGGCGATGGCGCGACCTGTCCGCAGTCGGACGGAGTCGCCTCAGCGTTCGGTCAGCTTGAGCTCGATGCGGCGGTTGCGGTCGCGCGCCTCGTCCGTATTGGCCGGATCGAGCGGCTGATATTCGCCGAACCCGGCGGCGACCAGCCGCTGGGGCGGCACCCCTTGGGCGATCAGGAACTTGACGACCGAGGTGGCGCGCGCGCTCGACAGTTCCCAGTTGTCGGCAAAACGGCTCGTCGCGGAAACCGGGACATTGTCGGTGTGGCCGTCGACGCGCAGCACCCAGTTGATCTCGTCGGGGATCTCGCCCTGCAACTCAAGCAGCGCTTCGGCAAGCTTCGCCATCTCGGTCTCGCCGGCCGGGTTCAGGTCGGCGGAGCCTGAGGGGAACAGCACCTCCGACTGGAAGACGAAGCGGTCGCCGACGATGCGGATATTTTCGCGGTCCGAAAGGATCTCGCGCAACCGTCCGAAGAAATCCGAACGATAGCGGTTCAGTTCCTGCACCCGCTGCGCCAGCGCGATGTTCAGGCGGCGTCCGAGATCGGCGATCTTGGCGTTCGATTCCCGGTCACGCTTCTCGGACGCGTCCAGCGCATCCTCCAGCGCGGCGATTTGCTGGCGCAGCGCGGAGATTTGCCGGTTGAGCAATTCCACCTGGCTGAGCGCGCGCTGGCTGATCTGCTTTTCCTCGGCGAGCTTGTCCGACAGGATACCGATCTGGTCCTGCGCCGCCGCGCTCGCCCCGCTTCCCGCCGCCAGCAGCGCTTCCAGACGCGATTTCTCCGCTTCCGCCGCCGAGAGCGACGCCTGCAGCGATAGAAGCTGGTCCTCGGCATCCTGGCTCTTGGAGCGTTCGAGCGACAGCAATTGCGTCAGTTCGTTGATCTGCGAATTCAGCCGGTTGAGCACCGCGTCCTTGCCGGAAATCTCCTGGCTCAGCAGGAACTGCGCCAGCACGAAGACCGACAGAAGGAACATGATGGCGAGCAGCAGCGTCGCCATCGCGTCGACAAAGCCCGGCCAGTAGTCGACCCGCCGATCGCTTCGGCGGTTCCGCGCCAGCGCCACTATTCGCTCCTGTTGTTCTTCTCAAGCGTTGCGGCGAGTTTTTCGAGCGTCTTGCGGATCGCCTTCTGCTCCTCGGACTGGGTTTCCACCCAGTCACGCATCATTTGCTGTTCCGAGCGCATGTTGCGCACCAGCCCCTGGATGCCTTCGGCCAGATTAGCCATCGCGGCGGTCGCCCGCTGGCTGCCGCCGGCACTGCCCTGCATGGTCTTCAGCGCCTCGGCGACCGTCTTCATGTCGGCGCTTCCCTCAAGGTTGGCGCCCGGATGAGACATGCCGGAATTCGGGTCGGTGACCGAGGAAAGCCAGTTTTCCAGTTCGGTATAGAAGCGGTTCTGCGCGCGGCCGGCCTGCAGATCGAGAAAGCCGAGCACCAGCGAGCCGGACAGGCCGAACAGCGAGGACGAGAACGCCGTGCCCATGCCTTCGAGCGGCGCATTGAGGCCGGCCTTCAGCGAATCGAGAATATCGTTGGTATCGCCCGATCCGGGATCGAGCGACTGGATCGTCGTGCCGATCGAGCCGATCGTCTGCAACAGGCCCCAGAAAGTGCCGAGCAGGCCGAGAAACACCAGCAGCCCGATCAGATAACGCGAGATGTCGCGGGATTCATCGAGGCGCGTCGCAATCGAATCGAGGATCGAGCGCGTCGAAAGCGTGGAAAGCGCGACGCCCTGCTGGCGGCTCAGAAGCGCCCGCATCGGCGCCAGCAGCACCGGATCGCGCCGCGCCGCCATCAGCGTGTCGCCGGAGCGGAAGGTGTTGACCCAGCGCACCTCGCGGAAAAGCCCGATCACCTGCTGGAAGACAAGGATCACGCCGACGCCGAGAACGCCAAGGATCAGGCCGTTCAGCCCCGGATTGGTCAGGAACGCCGTGGATATCTGCCGATACAGGATCGCCCCGACGAAACCGACGATGACCAGGAAGATGATCATCGAGAGCAGAAAGACTTGCGGGTTCGACAGGCGGTAGGGGTCGAACCGGCCGTGCTGATAGGTCGTTGCGTCCGCCTGTTCCGTATCACCCATGCTCATTCAAGAATCCTCTGGCCGCACATCCGATCGGATGCGCGACCTTAGCCGGAATAATGGCAGAAATGAAAGAATGCGCGGAGGAAAGACGCGCGCTTTCGTCAGCTTTTTGTCAATGGCCGGTTCACGGTGTCGAGCAGCGCCTTGTGGACATGCTCGTTGCCGGTGACGATATCGCCGCGCCCGAACATGTCGGCGCCGCCGTTCAGGTCGGAAACGAAGCCGCCCGCCTCGCGGATGAGCAGGATCCCTGCCGCCATGTCCCAGGGCGACAGCGCCTCTTCCCAGAAGCCGTCGAGACGGCCTGCCGCGACATAGGCGAGATCGAGCGCCGCCGCGCCGGTCCGGCGGATACCGACGGCGTCCGACATGACCTGGCGAAGCTGGACGAGGAAGCGGCCGTGGTCGCCGCGGCCCAGATGCGGAATGCCGCAGCCAATCATGCAATCGGTCAGCTTGCGCCGCGCCGCGACCCGAAGCCGGCGGTCATTGAGAAAGGCGCCGGCGCCCTTCTCGGCCGAATAGAGCTCGTCCGTCGCCGGATTGAAGACGACGCCCGCGACGATCTGGCCCTGCCGTTCGAGCGCCAGCGACACCGCGAAATGCGGAAAGCCGTGCAGGAAATTCGTGGTCCCGTCGAGCGGATCGATGATCCAGCGATGCTGACCGTCCTTGCCTTCGATCTCGCCGCCTTCCTCCATCAGGAAGCCGTAATCGGGACGGGCCCTCTCGAGCTCCGCGCGCAGCACCTGTTCGGCGCGCAAATCCGCCTGGCTGACGAAATCGCCCGGTCCCTTGACCGAGACCTGCAGGTTCTGGACTTCGCCAAAATCGCGCGCAAGGCCGCGCCCGGCCTTGGTGACCGCCTGGATCATGACATTCATGAGTGCGGAGCGCGCCATCGCCAGTTGTCCTCAGGGTCTGTTTGTCAATGGGCCGAATGCGGGCCGTTCAGTCCGCGCGGCGGATATAGGTGATCTCGTTGGTGTCGACGAGGATTTTTTCGCCGGCCGAGATGAAGGGCGGCACCATCACGCGCACGCCGTTTTCCATCACCGCCGGCTTGTAGGAGGACGCCGCCGTCTGGCCCTTGACCACCGGGTCGGCCTCGACGATTTCCAGCACCACCTGGTCGGGCAGCGAGATGCCGATCGGCCTTTCCTCGTGCATTTCGACGGTGACCATCATGCCGTCCTGCAGGAAAGCGGCGCGGTCGCCGACGAAATCCTTCTGCAGTTCGAGTTGCTCGTAGGTTTCGGTATCCATGAAGACCAGCGCGTCGCCCTGCTCGTAGAGGAACTGGAAATCCTTCTGCTCCAGGCGCACGCGCTCGACGGTTTCGGAGGCGCGAAAGCGCTCGTTCAGCTTGGTGCCGTCGATCAGGTTCTTCAGTTCGACCTGGTTGAAAGCGCCGCCCTTGCCCGGCTTCACCGCGTTGCATTTCACCGCGACCCATAGGCCGCCATTGTGCTCGACGACGTTGCCCGGTCTGATTTCGTTTCCGTTAATTTTCATGAGATCACCGATTATGTGCCCGATACGGGTCTTGAGTTGGCCGGTTCAAGACCACACTTGCGCCGATCTTTCAAGCGGGTTGGATGACGCGGCCGAAGCGTGCGCTGCGCTCACCGCACGGGAAAACGCTCAGCGAAGCTTGTTGGCGCGTTCGATCGCGGCATGCTGCTGGTTTTCGGTCAGGCCTTCCCAGAAATCGTCCAGCGCCCGGTCGCGAAGGCCGGCCCGACGCGTGACCACGACCCAGGCCGCCGCCTCCGCCTCGTCCGGCTCCGTTCCAAGCCCGCCCCAATAGAGCTTCGCGGCCTGTCCCTGCGCGGCGACATTGCCGGCGCGGGCGGCGCGTATGGTCCACACGAACGCCTTCTTCAGGTCGCGCTCGCCGCCGATCCCCTCCAGATACCAGATACCAAGATCGTACTGCGCCGTATCGAAATTCTGACGGGCCGCCTTGATCAGCCATTTGCGTGCCTCGGCGGGATCCTGGGCGACGCCGGCCGTGCCATTGGCGAGGATCTGGCTGACCGCATATTGCGCGTCGGCGATGCCCTTTTCGGCAGCGTTGAGGAAATAGGGATAGGCCTCGGACATGGACCGGCTGCCGGGCCGCTCGTCGATCAGCATCTGCGCGAAATTGAACTGCGCATTGGCGTTGCCGGCATCGGCCGCCGCCTTCATCAGGTCCCGCGCCTTCTGCTTCTCGTCCGCGTTTGCATCCTTCTTGTCGAGAAGGATGAGCGCATATTGCAACTGCGCCTCGGGCACGCCCTGTTCGGCCGCCTCGTGATACCATTTCGCAGCTTCGGCATCGTCACGCGGAACGCCGAGCCCGCGGGCATAGATTTCCGCCAGCAGCGTTTGCGCCGCCGCATCGCCCTTTTCGGCGCGCGGCAGCGCCAGATTGCGCGCGGTCAAGTAAAGCCCGCGCTGAAAAGCTCCGAAGGCTTCGTCGGCGGGCTTCTCGCCGAAACGCGACGGGGCGACATCCTCCGCATTCGGCTCGGTGGCGGCGCTGTTGGCGGCCATGGACGCCTGTCCGGAAAACGCCAGCGCCGCGGCGAGCAGCGCAGCCGTCAGATGTGATCTGCCGCCCGTCATGCGACCTCGTTGAGTTCGTAATCCTCGAGGATCCGGTTCGCCGCCGCCACGGCGGCGCCCGGGTCCGTGTCGTCATTGAACACGGCGCGCGACAGCGCGACGAACTCCGCTCCGGTTTCAGCCGCCTCGCCCAGCGTGTCCACCGCGTTGCCGCCCATGACGATGCAGGGAATCTCGATCATCGCGGCCCACCATTCGGCAAGCTGCAAATTCTTCTTGTGCGGGCCGGGATGCGTGTCCTGACCGAAACGGCCGAAGAACAGATAGTCCGGACGCGCCTCGCCAAGTTCGAGGGCCTTGTGCCGTGTCTCGGCGCCGCCGGCGCCGACGATATGGCGCTCCTGGAAGCGCTCGACCGCCTCGGCTAGATCGCGCGGTCCGCTGTCGACATGCAGCCCGTCCGCCTTCACCCGCCCGAATGCGCGTGTGTCTCCGACCGCGATCGCCGCGACGTCATGCGCCTGGGCGACCGGCACGCAGGCTTCCAGGTGCTTCTGGTATGCGGCCTCGTCCATGCCATGCACAGGCAGGATGACGGACGCGACATCGCCGCCGCCAAGCGCGGCCTCCAGCCTCGTGGCGAATGCCGCTCCGCTTTCATCCGCCGGCGCAATCAGCACGAGCCTGCATCGTTCCTTGGTGTTCTGGTTCATTCGGGCTTCCTAGGTCTCCTGCAGCCCCGCTTCAACTGTAAAAAGGACCGATTTACGGCATCATCGCCCGGCATCGCCGGCCCGGCCTTTCCTCCTGACTGCAAATATCCTAATGGCTTGTTGGTCCGAAACGGTCTTTCCATGCCCTTTATCTCCGATCCCGTCTTTTACGCCGCCGCCATTCCGGCCGTCATCTTCGTCGGCCTGTCGAAAGGCGGCTTCGGCGGCGCCATGGCGCTGATCGGCCTGCCGCTGATGGCGCTGGTGGTCTCGCCGATCAAGGCCGCGGCGATCATGCTGCCGATCCTGATCGTCATGGATATCGTCAGCCTGTGGACCTGGCGCGGCGTCTTCGATGCGAAGACGCTGAAGATCATGCTGCCTGCCGGCATGGTCGGCATCGGTATCGGCTGGGCCACCGCGTCATGGGTCACTGCCGGCGAAGTTCGCCTGCTGGTCGGCGCCGTCGCGCTTCTTTTCGCCGCCGATTACCTGCGCCAGCGTCTTTTTGTGAAAAGCGCCGTAGCAAAACCGCATAACGCGGTAAAAGGGTCGTTCTGGGGCATGATCGCCGGCTTCACCAGTTTCGTCTCGCACGCGGGCGGGCCGCCCTATCAGTTCTATGCGCTGCCGCTCGGACAGGATCCGAAACTCTATGTCGGCACGTCGGTGATCTTCTTTGCCATCGTCAACGCCGTGAAGCTGCTGCCCTATTTCGCTCTGGGCCAGTTCGATCCCGGCAATCTGGCGACGTCTGCCGTGCTGATGCCGATCGCGCCGGTCGCGACGCTGGCCGGCGCCTGGATCGTTCGCCGCATCGACCGGACGGTCTTTTATCCCTTCATGTATATCATGATTTTCCTGGTAGGATTGAAGCTCGTCTACGACGGAATGATGAGCCTCGCTTCTTGACCGGGTGTAAGTTTAGTCTTACGCCATAAAAGATGACTTCGTCAGACTCCTTTCACGCGATCGCCGATGCGAATCGTCGTTACATATTGGAGGAGTTGCGCCGCGCCCCCCGCACCGTGGGCGCGCTGGCCGAGAATTTGCCGATTTCGCGGCCCGCTGTATCGCAGCACATGAAAATCCTTCTCGACGCCGGCATGGTCACGGCGCGTTCGGAAGGGACAAAAAGAATATATGAATTGAACGTGGCGGCATTCATGCCGCTGAATATCTGGCTCGACCAGTTCTGGTCAGGCGACTGAAGCCGAGCCCCGCCTTTCCCGGCCGGGGCCCGGACCTCGAAGACCTAGTGGCGCGTTTCGGAACGGATCCGCTCGATTTCCTCTTTCACGCGCAGCTTTTCTCGTTTCAAATGGGTTATCTCGACTTGATCGGGCACGGGGCGGGACAAGATCTGGGTGATTTCAGTTTCCAAATTCCCGTGCTTGCGCATGAGAGACTCAAGATGAGCTTCAAGGGACATGAGAAAGCCTCCTTCCATGTTGTCCGTCCGCCACGGGACGGAAGAGGAATGGTGGCACGAAATCCGGTTTCTGTCGAACATCAGCCTGTGGAAATTGGTGAAGAATTATTGCAAAGAGTGAACCGATCGTAACCGATGGAACATGGCGAATGGCAGGCCGCAAAAATACAAGAAGGATGTGCCATGTCTGAGCAGGATCAGGCCGATCTGCGGCTGCAATTCGCGCGGCTGAAAATGGAACATGCCGATTACGATGCGGCGATCGACGCGATGACCGCGGTCGGTTGCAACATGATGCAGATCCAGCGCATGAAAAAGAAGAAGCTGGCCATCAAGGACAAGCTCCAGAAGCTTGAAGACCAGATCATCCCCGATATCATAGCCTGACCGGAACGGACCATGTCTGCCAAAGTCGCCATCATCATGGGCAGCCAGTCGGACTGGCCCACCATGCGCCACGCAGCCGAAATCCTCGAGACGCTCGGCGTCGCGCATGAAGCGCGCATCGTTTCCGCGCATCGCACGCCCGACCGCATGTACGATTTCGCCAAATCGGCCAAGGACGAAGGCTTTTCCGTGATCATCGCGGGCGCCGGTGGCGCGGCGCATCTGCCCGGCATGGTCGCGGCGCTGACGACGCTTCCCGTCCTTGGCGTGCCCGTCCAGTCGAAGGCGCTCTTCGGGCAGGATTCGCTCCTGTCGATCGTCCAGATGCCGGCCGGCGTTCCGGTCGGCACGCTTGCCATCGGAAATGCCGGCGCGACCAATGCCGGCCTGATGGCCGCATCGATCCTGGCGCTCCAGGACGAGGCGCTTGCGAGCCGCCTTGCCGCCTGGCGCGCCGACCGCACCGCCGCCGTCGCCGCGACGCCCTCCGACGAGGATGGCCGCAAATGACGCTCCGCCGCGGCGCCACGATCGGCATCATCGGAGGCGGACAACTCGGGCGTATGCTCGCAATGGCCGCCGCCCGCCTCGGTTTCAGGACCTGCGTCCTCGAACCGCAGAAGGATTGCCCGGCGGCGCAGCTCTGCAACGAGCAGATTGTCGCCCCCTATGACGATATCTCCGCCCTGCGCCAGCTCGCCGATCGCTGCGACGTCGTCACCTATGAATTCGAGAATATCGATCTCGATGCCGCGCGCTGGCTCGGCACCGTCGCGGATCTTCGCCCCGGCGCACTCGCCCTGGAGATCGCCCAGGACAGGCTCTCGGAAAAGACCTTCCTCAATGACAACGGCATCGCCACCGTCGCCTTCCGCAATGTCGCAAATGCCGGCGAACTCGCCGCGTCGCTCGCGGCGTTCGGCGGCAAGGGTATCCTGAAGACCCGCCGCCTCGGCTATGACGGCAAGGGCCAGATCCGCTTCCGCGGCGATGCAACCGACCCGATGCCGGAAGACGCACTGGCAAGCCTCGGCAACGTGCCGGTCATTCTAGAGGAATTCGCGCCCTTCGCCGCCGAGATCTCGGTCATCGCGGCGCGCGGCACCGACGGAACGGTCGTCTGCTACGACCCGCCCAGGAATGTTCATGAGGACGGCATCCTCGCCACCTCGACCCTGCCGAGCGGCGTCGACTCCTCCGTCGAGGCGGCGGCGAAAACAGCGGCAGGCAAGCTCGCTGGCGCGCTCTCCTATGTCGGCGTGCTCGGGCTGGAGTTTTTCGTCATGGAAGACGGCAGTCTGCGCGCCAATGAATTCGCGCCGCGCGTCCATAATTCCGGCCACTGGACGGAAGCCGCCTGCATCGTTTCGCAGTTCGAGCAGCATATCCGCGCCATTGCGGGCTGGCCGCTCGCCGATGGCAAACGCCACAGCGAGTGCGTCATGCACAATCTGATTGGCGGCGATATCGCCCGCATCCCGGCGCTTGCCGCAGAAGCAGGCGTGCTTGTCCACGATTACGGCAAGAAGGAAAGCCGCACCGGGCGCAAAATGGGGCATTTCACGCGTCTCGGCGCCCGGATCGGTTGACATTCACCGGCGATTGCGGTTATCCACCGCTCGACTGGTTTTGCGCGCCTTCCGGCGCGTTTTTATTTGAGCCCGCGAAGGGCACCATAGGCGACAAAATGAAGATCAAGAACTCGCTCAAGGCGCTGAAATCCCGCGACCGCAACAACCGGCTCGTCCGCCGCAAAGGCCGCGTCTACATCATCAACAAGCAGAACCCGCGTTACAAGGCACGCCAGGGCTGATCGCCCATGACCGCCACGCGGTCGCGCCTCACGCATTTTTGCCTTTGACGTTTGCATGGCGGGATATAGTTTATCCCGCATGCGAACCTTTTTGCGTTTAACCGCCCTCGCCTCCATTCTGGCGCTTACTGCGCCGGCGCTCCGCGCCCAGGAACAGGCCCAGGAATTCGAGGAACCCGGCCTCGAGGAGCCGCTGCCGGTTCCCGAGGAAAACCTCACGCCCCAGCCTCCCGTCTATGACGATGTGCCGCTCCAGGCCGAGACCGAAAAGACTCGGATCGACGAACTCTTCGACAAGCTGAAAAAGGCCCGCGACCCACGTTACGCGAAGACCGTCGCCGACGGCATCTGGTCGGAATGGTTCCGCTCCGGCAGCGCCACGGTCGACCTGATGCTTGGCTGGGCCAATGATGCCTTCGAGGAAAAGAAATATAATGTCGCGCTCGACTATCTCGACCAGGTTGTCACGCGCGCGCCCGCTTTCGCCGAGGGCTGGAACCGCCGCGCCACGCTGCATTACTCCATGGACAATTTCGCCAAGTCGATGACGGACATCGAAAAGGTGCTGGAGCTCGAACCCCGGCATTTCGGCGCGCTGGCCGGTCTCGCAACGATCCTCGAGCGCACCGGCCGCAAGGAAGCCGCCCTCAAGGCATGGATGCGCGCGCTGGACGTCTATCCCGCCATGGGGTCGGCGCAGGAAGCGGTGATTCGCTTGTCTGACGAGCTTGCCGCCGATCCAGTCTAGCCACCTCCTCCGAAAGTCCTTTCCGATGAATTTCGTCTATGCAGCCCTCCTGCTGCTCGCGGCTGTCCTGCTTGTTTTCGCCGCCGTCACCCGTATCGGCGTCTGGCATATCGAGCGGCGCAATCCGGCGGTCGGCGAATTCGCCACCGCCAATGGGACGCGGCTGCACTACGTTTTCGACCGGGCCGGAGATGCCGCCGACCTGCCGCCGGTCGTCTTTCTGCACGGCGCCAGCGGCAATCTGAACGATCAACGTATTGCCTTTCAGGAAAAGCTCTCCGGTCGGGCCGACCTCCTCTTTGTCGATCGCCCGGGCCACGGTTGGTCGTCGCGCGGCCCGAAAACAAACGAACTTCCCGACGGCCAGGCCGCGACCGTCGCCGCCTTGATGAACCGGCTCGGCATCGACAAGGCGATTATCGTCGGTCATTCCTTCGGCGGCGCCATCGCCGCTTCATTCGCACTCAATCATTCGGAGAAGACGGTCGGCACCGTCTTCCTCGCCCCGGTCAGCCATCCCTGGCCGGGCGGCATCGACTGGTACTACAATCTGACGCCGATGCCGGTCATCGGCCGGATCTTCTCCGAGACACTGGCCCTGCCCTTCGGGCTGCTGCGCATCGGGCCGGGAACGGAAGGCGTATTCACGCCGAACAAACCGGCCGAGGATTACGTCGACCGCACCGGCGTCGCGCTCGTGCTCAGACCTTGGCACTTCCGCGCAAATGCCGTCGATGTCGAACGGCTCTTCGACTATGTGACGCGCGTTTCCCCGCTTTATTCCGAAATCCGGACGCCGGCCGTGATCATCACCGGCAACCGGGACGCCATCGTCCTGCCGCGCATCCATTCGATCGGGCTGGAGCGCGACCTGCCCAACGCCGAACTGCTCTGGATCTCGAATTTGGGCCACAAGCCGGATTATGTCGCCACAGATCTGGCGGTCGCATCAGTCGAGAAGATCGCCGGTTCTGACCGTGACTTGCAGGCGATGGGAAAGGCGCTGGAACGCGAAATCGCCGACGACTGTTTCGGCCCTGTCGAGCGGTGCCTCGACAAGGACGACTGGCGTCCGGGCGATCAGATGCCGGAAAGCCCGTCCGAGCCGATATAGGCGATACGCAGCATGTTGGTCGCGCCCGGCGTGCGCAGCGGAACGCCGGCGGTGATGATGATCCGGTCGCCAGGCTTCGCGAATTCCTCGCGGAAGGCGATGCGGCAGGCGCGGTCGACCATGTCGTCGAGATCGATCGCATCGTCTGTGACCACGCAATGCAGCCCCCAGACCAGCGCCAGCCGGCGCGCCGTTTCGATCACCGGCGACAGCGCAATGACCGGCGTGTCCGGCCGTTCGCGCGACGCGCGCAGACCCGTCGTGCCCGACGAAGTGTAGCAGACGACCGCCGAGAGTTTCAGCGTATGAGCGATCTGTCGCGCCGCCGCCGAAATGGCGTCCGAACCGGTCGCCTCGGCCTCGGGCCGCTGCGCATTCATGATGCCCTGGAAGAGCGAATCCCGCTCGACCTTCTCGGCGATGCGCGACATGGTCGCGACCGCTTCCTCCGGGTAGTCGCCGGCGGCCGATTCCGCCGAGAGCATCACGGCGTCCGCGCCCTCATAAACGGCGGTGGCGACATCCGAGACCTCGGCGCGCGTCGGCACCGGCGCGGAGATCATCGATTCCAGCATCTGCGTGGCGACGACGACCGGCTTGCCGGCCCGGCGCGCCGCGCGGGTGATCTGTTTCTGAATGCCCGGCACCGCCTCGAGCGGCATTTCCACGCCCAGATCGCCGCGAGCAACCATGATCGCATCCGAGAGTTCGATGATCTCGTCGAGGCGTTCGACGGCCTGCGGCTTCTCGATCTTCGACAAGAGGCCGACCCGGCCCCTGGCGATCTTGCGCGCTTCGGCCAGATCGTCCGGGCGCTGGATGAAGGACAGCGCCACCCAGTCGATCTCTTCCTTCAACACCGCGTCGAGGTCGGCGCGGTCCTTCTCGGTCAGCGCGCCGACGCCCAGCGTCGTGTCCGGCAGGCTGACGCCCTTGCGGTTGGAGATCTTCGTGCCTGACACCACCTTGGTGACGATGGACTTGCCGTCGGCGCTCTCGGCGATCAGCTGCAGCCGCCCATCGTCGATCAGCAGGCGATGGCCCGGCTGGACGGCCTCGAGGATTTCGGGATGCGGCAGATAGACCCGCGTGGCGTCGCCTGGCTCGTTACGGTCGTCCAGAGTGAAGGTCTGGCCCGGTTTCAGTTCCACCCAGCCCTCGGCGAATTCGCCCACTCTGAGCTTCGGCCCCTGCAGGTCGGCCAGAACGCCAATCGGGCGGCCGATTCGCTTTTCCACCGCGCGGATGCGCCGGACGAGGTCGCGCATCATGTCATGGCTGGAATGGCTCATATTGATGCGGAACACGTCGGCTCCGGCATTGTGGAGCTTTTCGATCATCTCCTCGGTGGAGGATGAAGGGCCAAGCGTCGCGAGGATCTTGACTTTGCGGACGCGTCTCACTGGCCGTCTCCCGAGGGGGTTAGAAGGGGTTGCCCGGCCGCGTTCGCCGCACCCGGTTCTGGATCGTCGACTAGCTGAACCATCCAGTTGGTCTGGTTGCCCGTGTCGTATTCGCGGAAACCCGCTTTCTGGAAGCCGCGCGCATAGCAGTCGTTCACGCCGGTGATCTTGAACTGCAATTCGGCGATGCACATGCTCACAGGACCGTCCCAGCGCCCGCCGCGCACGCCATCCTCGGCATAGAGATAGTAATAGCGCGACTCCAACGGCCCCTCGATCAGCGTCTTGCAGGTCGAAGCCTCGATGGCCCACCACCCTTCGGTAATCCAGCCGGCGCGCGCCCGGTACCCGATCGAGACCCCGACGAGATCCTGCGTCGCGTTGCAGACGCGAAAATCCGCCCGTGCAGGCGCCGAGGACAACGCGCTCGCGCCGAACGATACCAGGAGCAGTCCGACAAGACGTATATAAATCGATTTATTGGCCAAGCTTATCGGCATTCCGGATGACAATGGTGTGACGCGATCGCTATCGGATTTCCAATCGTGGTTTGTCGCATGGCGATACTTTATGTCAATGCAAAGGTGGAAAGCACGGCTCTTTTGCGTTTCTCCCGGCTTTCCACGGACTTGAACGCGCCGGTTCGCCAACGATATGGAAAGCAGAGAAACAAAGCGGAGAGCCCCGATGAGTGAGATACCGGCGGACAAGCGCACAGAGTATGAGGCCGCGGTCTTCCGGCGGCTCGTTTCGCATTTGCGCGAACGCACCGATGTCCAGAACATCGACCTGATGAACCTGGCCGGCTTCTGCCGCAACTGCCTGTCGAACTGGTATGTCGATGCGGCCAAGGCCGACGGCGCTGAACTGACGAAGGACGAGGCGCGCGAGATCGTCTACGGCATGCCCTATGCCGAGTGGAAAGAGCGCTATCAAACCGAAGCGTCGGACGAGAAGAAGGCGCGTTTCGCCGAGGTCGCGCCGAAACACGGCTGAGAGCGCCCTCAGGTTGGCGGCCAGCTGAAATTGTTGGCGCGCCCCGGTTTCGCCGGCGGCGGCACGCCGTCCTCGACCAGCCGGTTGCGCGGCGATTTCGCCAGCAGCGGATTGTCCGGCCCGATCGCCGACGCCGCATTGACGTCGCCGAGCAGCGCCGCGCCGCCATCCAGTTCCGGATCGCTGATCTGGATCGGATCGATGCGCACGAGATCTTCCTCCGCCTGAAGCGGCGGCAGCCTGAGCGTCGGATAGCTTTCCGGCGCGAGAACGGTCAACAGCGAGGACGCCGCGTCTCCGAACATCTGCTTGATCTGCCGCTCGACATAGAAGGCCAGCTTGCGCTTGCCGTCATTGGTGAAGTTGATCCCGTCCGAATTGCGCAGCCGCACGGTCTGGCCGTTGATGTCGGAGCCGCTCAGGACGAACGCGCCGTCCTGGTCGACAAAACCGTCCCAGATATCGACGAAGGAGCCGCCAACCGCTTCGGCAGCCTGGCGATAGAACTCGTTGAAGGCGAGGATGTCCGTCGACATGCTCTTGAACCGGTAGGGCGGTCCGCCGACCCAGATGAGCGGCGTATTGGAGGCCTGGACCGTCTTCGCAAAACGGTCGATGCGCGCCTCGTATTCCTTCACCCAGGCATCGGTACGCACCTTTTCCGTGCGCCCGTCGACACGCATGGCCTGCCTGTCGTTCGAGCCGATCATCATGACCACGAGCGCCGGCTTGGTCTCCTCGATGATCGGTCCGATCGATTTCGGCCAGTCGTAGAAATCGTCGCGGACGAGACCGGACGAGCCGTTGGCCCGCGATTCGATGACGATCGACGGCACCTCCGCGAATGCCTCGCGAAGCCCCTGCGCCAATCCGCCCGCGGTGAAATCCCCGACGACGAGGATTACCAGGGCGTTTTCGAGTTTGTCGGGCGCCGGCGGCTCCGGAGCCGGCGCCGGGGCGCTCGCGCGCCGCTGCGGCTGGCTGCGGGAGCGCTTGACGTCGCGCTTCGGGATTTCCTGGATCTGCGGAGCGGCTTCCTTGCGCCGGAACAGAAGATCGAGAAGCGACCGCCGTCCGATCAGCGTATCCTCCGACGTCTGCGCCTGCGCTTCGTCATTCATCGTCGGCAGCCCGGCGAGCGGCGCGCCCGCCAGCACCGCGCAGGCAAGCACGAGGACGGCAATCGGTCGGAGGATAAAACGCATGTCGAACACTCTCGTGCCCCGATCATAGTACCGGCCGGCGCGGCAAAGGCCGCGCTGGCATCATCTGCCCCGCAGCACCTTTAACAACTCCATCGAGGCATAGCCATCCCGCTCCATGCCGTATTGCGCCTGGAAGGAAAGGATCGCTGTGCGCGAAGCTGGCCCGATCTTGCCGTCGATTTCGCCGTCATAGAAACCGGCGCCCTTGAGCCGCTTCTGCAGTTCCTCGCTTTCAGCGATGGAAAGCTTCGTGAACGGCCGCGACCAGTCACGCGACGGCGCCGGGTACCCGGCGATCTGGTCGGCCAGGAGGCCGACGGCGAGTGCGTATTTGTCGGCGTTATTGTAGCGCTTCAGAACGAAGAAGTTCTTGACCATCAGGAAGGCGGGCCCGTCGCGCCCCTGCAGAACCTTCAGCTCGGCGCTCTGGCCGGGCCGCGGGAACGGCTTGCCGTTGGGGCGAACCACGCCGATACCCTGCCATTTGGAAAGCGACATGGATCCGCCCGGGAACTTGCGGCCCGCCGGCAGCGTCACCTCGTAGCCCCAGGTCTCCCCGCTCCGCCAGCCATTGCGATCCAGCAGGTTCGCCGCCGTCCACAACGCATCGGGAATGGAATTCCAGATGTCGCGGCGCCCGTCGCCGTCGCCATCGACAGCGAAGGCAAGATAACTCGTCGGGATGAACTGGGTGTGGCCCATCGCCCCCGCCCAGGATCCCGTCAGGCCATTTCGGGATACGTCGCCGCGCTGGAGGATCTTCAAGGCGCCGATCAACTGGCCGCGCGCATATTTGGCGCGTCGCCGGTCGGCATAGGCAAGGGTCGCCAGCGCCTGCGGCACATAATGCAGCCGGTCCGTGCGCTTCAGGAATTCGCCATAGTCGGATTCCATCGACCAGATGGCCAGGACAATGTGCTTGTCCACGCCGGTCTTGCGCTCGATGTCGTTGAGGAGGCGGCCATATTTGCGCAGCATGGCGCGGCCGGTGGCGACCGAGCGTTCATGCACCCGGCCGTCGATATACTGCCAGGCTTCGTCCCGGAATTCAGGCTGGAACCGGGCCTTTTCCAGGACCTCGGGATCGGGTGCGGTCACACCGGCAAAGGCCTTGTCGTAGACATTGCCGGAAACGCCGTTGGCGACCGCGACCTTGCGGAAATCCTGGATCCATCGCTGGAAGCCGGCATCCGCCTGCGCCCCGGAAGCGGTCATCGAGCCGAGAACGACGGTCGCGGCGATAACAATTCCGGAAATACGGAAACTCGGTGCGAATGGCATGCTATTCACTCCTTTCAGATATCCGCGCCGCAAATACTGCCATTTCGGCCTTCGGGATTTCCAACCATCTCCCGATTCGATGGCATAAATTCGGCGCGCCTTTTTTATCTTTGCAACCGCAGGCCGAGATAGGCGGTTGTCGTTTTCGAACGCTCTGCGGGATCCGCGCTGAGCACCTGCTCGTGCCCGATCCGTGTCGTCATGCCGGCAAACCGGTTGAACCAGTATGTCAGCGCGAGTTCCGCACCCAGCGTCGTTTCATCCGGGCTCGACCGGTCGTGGCGGTATTCGGCGGTAAAGCCGGCCTCGGCCGTCCAGTTGGCGCGAAGCCGGTGCGTCACTCCGAGATCGGCCAGATAGAGCAATGCGCCGCTGTCGCCGGCCTCGCCGCTCGGTTCCGTCGAGGTGGCGAGTTGCAGATTGACATCGGTGCCGCGTCGCGGCGACCAGTCGAGGCTTGCATCGACGGAGACGCCCGCAATGTCCTGCAGCGCCGCATCGGCTACATCCTCGACCGTATAACCCGCGGAAACCTCGCCGCTCAGCTTCTCGCCGAGATCGATGCCGGTGCCTAGGCGCAATGCATAGCGGACAGCATCGCGATCGACGCCACCGCTGTCCGGCGTCTCATCCATGCGGCGCAACCCGTAGGACGCTTCGGCGAAGGGCGAAAACACCGCCGAGGCCTCGATGCCCAGTCGCAGCCGCCCGTCGATCGTCGTATTGTCGATATCGGACTGCGGGATCGAGGAACCGTCGCTCAGCTCGGCGTCGCCATAGGTCTCATGCGCCGCTGAAACGCCGACCTCGGTGAAAAGCCGTCCGAATTCCTGGCGCAGACCGAGCGAACCCTGCAGCACCTGCGTGACCGGGTCGTTGACGCCGGTCACGACCGGGATCAGCGCCGGATCGGTCGCGGCGATGAACGCGGCCGATTGCGGATCGTCCTCCTGGTAGCTGTAGCCGAATGTCGCTGTCAGCGTGGTGGTCGCGCCGAGGTCGAACCGGCCGGTGGCGTCGACGGCGAATTCCGGATCCAGGCCTTCGCCATTCAGCGTCTTTTGCAACTGCCCTTCCGCGGCAATGCTCAGCTCATGGCGCGCCCAGTCGGAATTGAGGTCCAGCCGCAGCGCCGAATCGCCGAGCAGCGTGTCGGCGCTGTTCTCGCGCTGCCCGGTCAGTCCGACATCGAGTGTCGGCCGCAGGATGAAGCTGCCGACCAGGATACCGGGGGCCGCATAGGGATCGTCTTCGGGCGTGCTGCCGCCGCCCTGTATCGGGTCTGCGGGCGCCGCCGGGGAAGCGCGGGATGTTCCGGATGTCGTGGTTTCGTCGATCTGCGATGCCGTTCTGGCGTTGGCCCCATCCGCGGCGCCAGTCGCATCGGCCTCGACAATCGCGCCCCCCGGTTCGCTCCAGATGGAACCATCGCCGGTCGAATCGGCGGCATTCTGGGCAAGGACCGGCGCGCACAGGGCGTAGCCGATCGCGACGCCTGCGGCGAGGCGCGCGACAAGGGCCGAACTTCGTTTCCGGCCGGATCGTTTTCCTTGCAAGACCGTCGTCACGGCCAATCACCTCGTTTTCCTTACCGAAACCTAAACGTGCGTGGTTAACGAATGCTTAGGCAGGAGCGGAAAGCTGTGCGAATTCGCCTCGCCGCGCGCATCTGGTCAATGGACAAAGATGGAGCGGTGGAGTAGCGATCGCGCATGAGCAGCAAAGCCGATCTAAAAGAGCCAGTGGGCGGTCCGATCCTGTCGGCGATGAAGACGCTGGCCTTCCAGCAAAAGGGGCTGGCCGCGCTTTATGACGCCATCGGCAACGGGCTCGGCAGTTCCTTCCAGGCGGCAATCGAGGCCATCGACGCGATCAGCGGCCGCGTCATCGTGACCGGCGTCGGCAAGAGCGGCCATATCGGCTCGAAGATCGCCGCGACATTGGCCTCGACCGGCACGCCGGCCTTCTTCGTCCATCCTGCCGAGGCCAATCACGGCGATCTCGGCATGATCGCCCGCGACGACGCCATCATCGCGATGTCATGGTCCGGCGAGACCCAGGAACTGAGCGGCATCCTGCGCTATTCGCGCCGCTTCGAAATCCCGCTGATCGCGATCACGGCCGGCGCCGAATCGACGCTGGCGCGCGAAGCCGACATCGTCCTCGTCATGCCAAAGGCAGATGAGGCCTGCCCGCACGGCTTGGCGCCGACCACGTCGACCCTGATGCAGCTGGCGCTCGGCGACGCGCTTGCCGTCGCCCTGCTGGAAAGCCGCGGTTTCTCGGCCTCCGATTTCCGCACCTTCCATCCCGGCGGCAAGCTCGGCGCGAGCCTCACCCATGTCGGCGAGATCATGCGCATCGGCAAGGATGTGCCGCTGGTGCCGCTCGGCACCTCGATGCCGCGCACCGTCCAGGTCCTGGCGGAAAAGCGTGTCGGCTGCGTCGGCGTGACGGACGACGACGGTCAGCTCGTCGGTATCTTCACCGACGGAGACCTGGCGCGCAGCCTGGACCGCGACCTGTCGGGTCATCTGATCGACGATGTCATGACCAGGTCGCCCAAGACCGTGACGGAACAGACCCTGGCGGCGACGGCTATGGACATCTTGAACCGCCACAACATCTCCGCCCTGATCGTCGTTGACGGGTCGAAGCCCGTCGGCCTCGTGCATTTCCACGATCTCCTCAAGATCGGCGTCGCCTGAAGCCACGCCCGCCTCACGCCTGCGGCCATGCTTAACGGCGCGTTTACCAAACCGCGCGGATTTGGCCTCGATTCCCGATTTGGGACAGGCTGAAGGCAACCAATCCGCCTCTGCGTCATTGGCCTGTCATGACGCACACACGTGAAAAATTGCCGCTATTGCTTGTCGAGGACGATCCCCTGATCGCGCTCGACGCCGAGGATACGCTGACCATGGCGGGATACGTGTGCCTGCTCGCCCATGACACCGATACCGCGATGAACCTGCTGAAGGCCCATGACATCCGCGCGGCGATCCTCGATTACGACCTCGGTGACGAGACCAGCCTCTGCATCGCCGAACAGGCATACGGGTCACACATACCCTACGCCTTCGTGACGGGCCGCAGCCGCGCCGAGATCATCGGCCACGCGCCGGGGCCCATGGCCATTCTCTCCAAGCCGGTCGATTATGCCGACGTCGCCCGCCAGCTCTCCGTGGCGGCTTAGACCCTGTCCTGGTTGGATTGAACCATTCTGCCGGAGCAGGTTTGGTCCAAGACCAAGGGATTTGGCGAAGGCCGTATCTAGATACGGCCAAGCCGAAGCCCGCGGGTATTGGGCCAAACATGCCCGGCCCAGCGGTCGTCCCGCATGCCGACGGCATGCGGCAAGGTACGACCGCCAAGTCTTTTCTGACTGCGGTTTGCCTTCGGCAAACAGGCGGGCAGGGTTTCCGTCCGGCGGACGCCCGCAGTGTCGGCGCGCTTGCCCGTAGCGCCGCTACGGGCTGCGCACACCTCCTCGCGGGTCGCCTCGCCGGGCGCGAAACAGAATTGCTTCAATCCAGCCATGACAGGGTCTAAGCGATTTCCACGTCCAGCCGGTCGGAATTACCGCCGCGAACACGCACCTTCGTGCCCGCGGGCATGTCCTCGCCCTTGACCCGCCACAGTGTGTCCCCGAGGCGAACATGGCCGACACCGTTGACGATGGGCTGTTCCAGCGTCGCGGTCTGGCCGACCAGTTGCGCGACTCGGTTGTTCAGCATCGGTTCGTCGCTCTCGACCTCGTTGCGCGATAGCCACGATCGGCCGGCATAGGCGAGCACGATCGACAGGATCAGGAAGCCGAGCACCTGCACCTGCCAGACCCAGAGCTCCGCACCCAGCCCCCAGACCAGCAGCGAGATCGCGCCGATGATCAACGCCGCCGCCCCAAGCCACAGGAAAAAGATGCCGGGCGCCAAGATTTCGAGCCCGAGCAGCGCCAGGCCGAGAATGACCCAGCTCCAGCCGCCGAGCTCCCGAATTGTTTCGAGGATCATCGCGATGCCCGCCCGTTACTGCCGGCCCGGAACAGGCGGGACCGTCGGCGGCACAGCGCGGCCGCGGGCCTCTTCCAGCGCCCTGTCTCCGAAGACTTCCTTGGCTATGGCGCCGATTCCGCCGAGCGAGCCGATCAGCGACGCCGCCTCCATCGGCAACATGACGATCTTCTGGTTCGGCGCCGAGCCGATCGTCTGCAACGCCTCGGTATATTTCTGCGCCACGAAATAGTTGATGGCCTGGGTCGACCCGCCGGCAATCGCCTCCGAGACCGACTTGGTCGCATTCGCTTCGGCTTCCGCAAGGCGCTCCCGCGCCTCCGCCTCGCGATAGGCGGCCTCGCGTTCGCCCTCGGCCTTCAGGATCGCCGACTGCTTCATGCCTTCCGCGCGCAGGATCTGCGCCTGTCGCGCGCCCTCGGCTTCCAGGATCTCGGCGCGCTTGTCACGCTCCGCCTTCATCTGCCGGCCCATCGACGCGATGAGGTCGGCCGGCGGATTGATATCCTTGATCTCGATGCGGGTGATCTTGATGCCCCACGGGCTCGCCGCTTCATCGACGACATGCAGCAGCTTCGTGTTGATCGCATCGCGGTTGGAGAGCAGTTCGTCGAGGTCCATCGACCCCATCACCGAACGGATATTGGTCATCGTCAGGTTTAGGATTGCGTTTTCCAGCCCGGACACCTGATAGGCCGCCTTCGGCGCGTTGAGCACCTGGTAGAAGCAGACGCCATCCGCCTCCACGGAAGCGTTGTCGCGGGTGATGACGACCTGCGTCGGCACGTCCAGCACCTGCTCCATCATGTTCATCTTCGAGCCGATGCGATCGAAGAACGGCACGATGATATTGAGACCCGGCTCGAGCGTGCGCGTGTAGCGCCCGAAACGCTCCACCGTAAAGGCGAATCCCTGCGGCACCGTCTTGATCGCCGCGAACAGGATGATGACGACAAGCGCGGCAAAGACCGCAATGGCGATATCGAGACCGAACATATAGCCCTCCGAATGCCGAAAAACGGCATGAAACCCCACGCCGTCTTAGTATGACGACGTAAACCGACGATTACGATATCGTTGCAATTGCGGCGCTGATGCGACCGTGCCCGTCAGATCCAACCCTGCAATTCCCGGCGTACCATCGCCTCGATGACGGCCATGCCGTCCTCGCCGTCGTTCAGACAAGGGATATGCGTGTAGTTCTGGCCGTCATGCTCGTGGAAAATCTCCCCGCCAGCCACGGCGATTTCCTCCAGCGTCTCGAGGCAGTCGGAAACGAAACCCGGATTGAAGACCGCAAGCGATTTCACGCCGTCCTTCGCCAGCGCCTCGATTGTCTTGTCCGTATAGGGCTGCAGCCACTCCTCCGGTCCGAAACGCGACTGGAAACAGGTGATCAGCCGTCCCTTCTCCCATCCGAGCCGCTTTTCCAGCAGCCGCGATGTCTTCTGGCATTGGCAGTGATAGGGATCGCCCTTCTTGAAATAGCTCTGCGGAATGCCGTGATAGGAGGCGATCACCTTTTCCGGGACGTAATCGAGCGTCGCGAAATGCGCCTCGATCGACCGCGCCAGCGCCTCGATATAGACCGGCTCGTCGTGATAGGCCGGAACGGTGCGCACCGCCGGCATGAACCGCGTCGCCATCAGTGACTGGAATGCCTTGTCGTTCACCGTCGCCGTGGTCGCGGCCGAATATTGCGGATAGAGCGGGAAGATCAGGATCCGGTCGCACCCCTGCTCGCGCAGCGCCGTCATCCGCTCGTCGATCGACGGCTGGCCGTAACGCATGCCCCAGTCGCAGACGATTTCGGGATGATCGGCCAATGCCTCTCCGAGCTTTTCGGCCTGCGAGCGCGTATAGGTGCGCAAATAGCTCTCGTCGCGCTCGGTGTTCCAGATCGTCTCGTAAGCCTTGCCGACCTTGCCCGGCCGCGTGTTCAGCACGATCCCGAACAGGATCGGATACCACAGCGCCTTCGGCCATTCGATCACGCGCTTGTCGGTCAGGAATTCCTTCAGATAGCGCCGCATCGATGTGTAGTCGGTGCCGTCCGGCGTCCCCAGATTGACCAGCAGCACGCCGATTTTCTGGATCTTCACGGGCGGATGGTCCGCCGGCAACGGCCCGATGGCCCGGGCTTCTTCACGGTCGATTGTGGTTGTTATTGTCATGGCCGCCTTTCCTTTGGCCGGAACTTAGCCACGACCCGCCCAAATTCAATCCTGTCTCATGCGGCATTGCGCGCCGCCCGAAACGAAAAGGGCGCGGGAATGTCCCGCGCCCCTTCCCTGTTCATACGGCTGACCCTTACTTCGGGATCACCAGTTCCGCGCCGACTTCGAGATCGTTGGCGTCCATATCCGGATTGGCCTCGGCGATCTTGGTCCACATGGTCGCGTCGCTGTAATATTTCTTGGCGAGGTCCCAATAGTTGTCGCCGCGAGCGATGGTGTGCTTCGTGCCATCCATCATCTCTTCGCCTTCGGCCATGTCCTCGGTCTTGGCCATTTCCTCAGATTTGGCCATGTCTTCCGTCTTGGCCATGTCTTCCGTCTTGGCCATGTCTTCCGTCTCGGTCATCTCCTCGGCCTTTTCCTCGGATTCGACCATCGGCGGTTCGGTGGAAAGCGTACCGGCGCCCAGCGCGGTTTCAGGCACGGCCACCTCTGCATCCTCGGCGGCTTCCTCCATGGCGGGCTTTTCCTCCATGGTCGTCTCTTCCATCGCCGGCTTTTCTTCTTCCATGGCTGCAGCGACGGTAATACGGCCGTCCGTATAGGGCTCGTACGGGCTGTTGGCGGCAATGTAGTCGGCGACCACCTGCTCGAGGCCCGGGCCGTAGTCATAGGCATTCATGCCGTCATCGGCGAAGACGGAGTAACCGTCGCCGCCGGCGCGCATGAAGTTGTTGGAGACCACGCCATAGGTCGCGTCGGCATCGATCAGCGCAAAGGAGCCGCTCGCATCGGCGACCATCACGTCGGAAATGCGCGAGCCCGGTTCCTTGGCGGTGTCGAAGGTGTACTTCAGCCCCGAAACCTGCGGGAAGCGGCCGGCGCCGTCCTCGATCTGGCTGACGCCGTTTTCCAGCGCGGCAACAACGTCCGCACCCTTGAGCTGGAAGGTGGCGAGCGTGTTCTGGAACGGCAGCACGGTGAGCACTTCGCCCATCGTCACTTCGCCGGCATCGATGGAGGCGCGCAGACCCCCGCCATTCTGGATGGCGATCTGAATGCCCTGATCCTTCACGCGGTCGAGCATGGCGTCCGCGACGAGGTTGCCCATCGAGCATTCCATGGCGCGGCAAACATCGCGGTTGCCTTCGATGGCGTCGGCCGTGTCGCCGATGACCTTGGCTTTCAGTTCCTCGATCGGCGCACCCAGTTCCGCGATACGGTCGAGCGACGCCTGGTCCGGCGTCACCGAGGCATCCATCACGATCGGCTCGCCGGTCGCCTCGGTCACCACGCCATTGTCATCGAAGGTGACGTTCAGGTCGCCGAGATATTTCGTGTAGGCATAGGCCTGCACGACCGGCACCTTGTAGCCGTCCGGATTGTCGACCCAGGTCGGGTACGGGCCGGCGGCCTTGTCGTCGGTGTTCGACAGGAAGGTGTTGGTGTGGCCGCCGACGACGACGTCGACGCCGGGGATCTTCGCGATGGCGGCAAGGTCGCGCGGGTAGCCGACATGGGTCAGCGCAACGATCTTGTTGACGCCCTGATCGGCCAGCTCATTCACCGCTGCGGTGATCTTTTCGACATCCTCGGCGATCATCACGTGCTCGCCCGGCGAGGACAGTTCGTTCGTGTCGTTGGCGACTGCGCCGACGATACCGATCTTCTCGCCCCCCTTCTCCAGGATCACATAGGCCGGGATCTTCTCGGCCAGAGCCGAGGCATTGTCGGCTACGACGTTGGCGGAAATGACCGGGAACTCGACCTTTTCGAGGAAGCCGGCGAGACCGTCTTCGCCATCGTCGAATTCATGGTTGCCGACCGTTGCGACATCCGTGCCCATCTTGTTGAGGAACTCCGCCTCGGCCGCACCCTTGTAGGTGGTGTAGAACAGCGAACCCTGGAAGTTGTCGCCGGCATTGAGGAAGATGATGTTGCCGTCGCCGGCCTTCTCGCGGGCCGCTGCGGCGGCCGTGACCAGACGTGCGACGCCGCCGAAGCACTTGCCTTCGGTTTCGTCTTCGGCAGAGCAGGTCGAATCGTATTTGTTGATCGACTCGATGCGTGAATGCAGGTCGTTTATGTGCAGGATCTCGAGCGAATAGTCCGCGCTGGCCGTCACCGTGCCAATTGTCAATGCGGACGCGCTCAAGGCGGCAAGTTTGATGAAACGCTTCATAATGTACTCCCTCGTCATACGGCGTATGGCGGATGCTGCGCCGGTCGGCCGATCCATCGCACCGTTGTGTAACGGTTGAACGAACCCGGCCATCGCGGCAATGTTTTCATCGCGCGCGACGCTTGGCAAGCCGATTCCGCTGCGAAACGTCACCGGTCACGAACATATGTCCGGAGTTGGCCCGCCGGGGCCGAATGTCAGCTGAAATTGCCGCGGCGCACCAGCGAGAATTGCGAACCGGAATCATTGGTGCAATTCATCTGGCTGGAATTGACGATAAGGCAATTAGCGCGGACCTGCTGACCGCGCACCAGCGAGGTGAAATTGATCTCGACATTGTTGGCGCCGACATAGCGATAGGTGCCCTGGGCAAGCCGGTTGCCAGTGTCATTGGCGACGGTGACGAAGACCCCGCCATTGAAGCTCGATGTGGCGACGCCGCCGGTATCGGCCCAATTGCCTTCGGCCGCGCCCGACCGGGCAAATCGTCCACCCGGTGCGGGCGCATCCATCACGCAGCCGCTCAACGCCGTGAACGCCATGAATGTAGCGGCGATCGCGCCGGTTCTGATCGGTTGGCGGAAAGTCATGCGGGCACCTCGGCTGGAACAGGAGTGAATCGTATCATACGGCATTTTCATAACGCTATGAAGTCTTCAGAAGTTGCGTCGGAAACGGTTACGTGCGGCATCAATGCACGAGGACGTTTCGGAACTGCCACGGATCGGCGGTGTCGATATCCTCGGGGAAGAGGCCGGGCCGGTCGGTCAGCGGCGTCCAGTCAGTGTAGTAGCCCTTCACCGGCCCGAGATAGGGCATCTGCACATCCAGGCAGCGCCGGAAATCCATCTCGTCGGCCTCGACGATGCCGGCTTGCGGATTTTCCAGCGCCCAGACCATGCCGGCGAGAACCGCCGAGGTGACCTGCAGGCCGGTGGCGTTCTGGTAGGGCGCGAGCTTGCGCGTTTCCTCCACCGAGAGCTGCGATCCGTACCAATAGGCGTTCTTCTTGTGGCCGTAGAGCAGCACGCCCAACTCGTCGATCCCGTCGAACAGCCGGTTCTCGTCCATCACTTCGAAGCTGGATTGCGGCTTTCCCGCCTGGCCGAACATCTCGTGCAGCGACAGCACCGCGTTGTTGCAGGGGTGATAGGCGTAATGGCAGGTCGGCCGGAACGTGACCTTGCCCTTCTTGTCGTAAGCCGTGAAGAAGTCGGCGATGGAGATGGCCTCGTTATGGGTGACCAGGAACCCGTATTGCGCGCCGGGCGTCGGACACCATGTGCGCACCCGTGTCGCCGCGCCGGGCTGGTCGATCCAGATCGCCGCCTTGCAGCCCTTCTTGTGCCTGTGGGCGTTCTTCGGCTTCCATGTCTCATGCGTGCCCCAACCGAGTTCGGCGGGCTGCAGCCCCTCTGCGACAAATCCCTCGACGGACCAGGTGTTCGAGAAGACGTCCGGCTCTTTCGGGGTCTTGGAGCGCTGCGTGTCGCGCTCGGCGATATGCACGCCCTTGACGCCGGCCTTCTTCATCAGCTTCGCCCAGCCCGCCCGGTCGTCCGGCTTCGGCTCGGTGAACTTCAGCCCGAGCTCGGTGGCGAGATCGACCAGCGCCTGCTTGACGAACCAGGAGACCATGCCCGGATTGGCGCCGCAGCACGACACCGCCGTCGTGCCGCCCGGATGCTTCTTCTTCTCCTTGCGGACCGTCTCGCGCAACGCGTAGTTGGTGCGCGTCGAATTGTCGGCGTCCTGGTCGAAATAGAAGCCCAGCCAGGGCTCGACGACCGTGTCGATATAGAGAGCGCCCAGCTCGCGGCAGTATTTCATGATGTCGAGCGAGGAGGTGTCGACCGACAGGTTGACGCAAAAGCCCTGGCCCTCGCCTTCGGTCAGAAGCGGCTTCAGAACATCCCTGAAGTTTTCCTCGGTCAGCGCTTCCTGCAGGTGGCGCACGCCGTGCTTTTCCATCAGCTCGTGCAGCTGCGCGTCGGGTCGCGGTTCGATAACGACGAAACGGTTCTTGTCGAAGTCGAAATGCCGCTCGATCAGCGGCAGCGTGCCCCGGCCAATCGAGCCGAAACCGATCATCACGATCGGACCGGTGATCTTGCCGTAGACCGGCCAGTTCTCATTCGCCATTTGGGGCACTCTCCCTGCAATCGACATCAGCGCGACCGCCGCCGCTTAATCACACACGCTTGTCACAATAAAGGACAAATGCTCGTCCAGGCGAACTGTTCCCGCAGCCTCATGGTGCCGATTCCGAGACAAACGGGTTTTCGTTTGACCAAAGTCGCGCTATTTGCCGCACCAAGAGGAAACGCAAGAAGCAGGACAGCATCATGCCCGCCTACCGTTCGAGAACAACCACGCATGGCCGCAACATGGCCGGCGCCCGCGGCCTTTGGCGCGCCACCGGCATGAAGGACGGCGATTTCGGCAAGCCGATTATCGCGGTGGTAAACTCGTTCACGCAGTTCGTGCCGGGCCATGTTCATCTGAAGGACCTCGGCCAGCTCGTCGCCCGCGAAATCGAGGCGGCCGGCGGCGTCGCCAAGGAATTCAACACCATCGCGGTCGATGACGGCATCGCCATGGGCCATGACGGCATGCTTTATTCGCTGCCGTCGCGCGAGATCATCGCCGACAGCGTCGAATACATGGTCAACGCCCATTGCGCCGACGCCATGGTCTGCATCTCCAATTGCGACAAGATCACGCCCGGCATGTTGAATGCCGCCATGCGCCTCAATATTCCGGCCGTCTTCGTCTCCGGCGGCCCGATGGAAGCAGGCAAGGCGACCGTCCACGGCAAGAAGGTCGCGCTGGACCTGGTCGATGCCATGGTGGCCGCGGCCGACGACAGCTACTCCGACGAAGACGTTCAGACTATCGAGCGCTCGGCCTGCCCCACCTGTGGCTCCTGCTCGGGCATGTTCACCGCCAATTCGATGAACTGCCTGACGGAAGCGCTTGGCCTCTCGCTGCCCGGAAACGGCTCGACGCTTGCCACGCATTCCGACCGCAAGCGCCTGTTCATCGAGGCCGGCCACCTCATCGTCGATCTGGCGCGCCGCCATTACGAGCAGGATGACGAAACCGTTCTTCCGCGCAACATCGCCTCGAAGGCTGCCTTCGAGAACGCCATGTCGCTCGACATCGCCATGGGCGGCTCCACCAATACGGTGCTGCATATCCTGGCGGCGGCCCATGAGGGCGGCGTCGATTTCACCATGGAAGACATCGATGCGCTGTCGCGCCGGGTGCCCTGCCTGTCCAAGGTCGCTCCGGCCAAACAGGACGTCCACATGGAAGATGTCCACCGCGCCGGTGGCATCATGCGCATTCTCGGCGAACTCGATCGCGGCGGCCTCATCAACCGCGATTGCCCGACCGTCCATGCCGCCAGCCTGGGCGACGCAATCGACCGCTGGGACATCACCCGCACCAATTCGGAAACCGTGCGCGAATTCTTCAAGGCGGCGCCCGGCGGCGTACCGACCCAGGTCGCCTTCAGCCAGTCGTCGCGCTGGGACGAACTGGATACGGATGGCGAAAAGGGCGTGATCCGCTCCGTTGAGAAGCCGTTCTCCAAGGATGGCGGCCTCGCCGTGCTCTACGGCAACATCGCGCTGGACGGTTGTATCGTGAAAACCGCCGGTGTCGATGAATCCATCCTGCAATTCACCGGCAAGGCTGTTGTCTATGAAAGCCAGGACGCGGCGGTGAAAGGCATCCTGTCCAACGAGGTCGAAGCGGGCGATGTCGTCGTCATCCGCTATGAAGGTCCGAAGGGCGGCCCGGGCATGCAGGAGATGCTCTATCCAACCAGCTATTTGAAGTCGAAGGGCCTCGGCAAGGCTTGCGCCCTCATCACCGACGGTCGTTTCTCGGGCGGCACGTCTGGCCTGTCGATCGGCCACGCCTCGCCGGAAGCGGCCCAGGGCGGTGCGATAGGCCTCGTTCAAAATGGCGACACGATCGAGATCGACATCCCGAACCGCACCATCAATCTGGCCATCGACGACGCCGAGATGGCAAAGCGGCGCGCCGAACAGGATGCGGCCGGCTGGCACCCCGCAGCCCCCCGCAAGCGCAATGTGACGACGGCTCTGAAAGCCTATGCCGCCTTCGCCGCTTCCGCGGACAAGGGCGCGGTGCGCATCCTGCCGGACTGACTTCAGACCAGCATTGCGGGTATCAGTCCCCGCAATGAATTCCCGCAAAAGACCTGTGCTGCCGCAGCGAGATCCTCCGGCGTCAGCATCTCCTCATATACGGCTCCGGTCTCGACAAGGGCGCGGCGCAGGACGCCTGGAAGCAACCCGCAGGATAAAGGTGGCGTCAGCAGCGGGCCGCCCTGCTCTCGGCGAACGAAGATATTGGTGATCGTTCCCTCGCAAATGAAGCCGGCCTCGTTGAGCAGGATCACCTCGTCGATCTCGCTCGCCGGAAATTCCGCCCGCGCCGCCTTGTAAACATCGCGCCGCGTCGTCTTGTGCCGGAGCAGCGGATCGGTAGAAGCGAGCCGCGTCGAGGCAATCGCGACAGTCCAGACCGTCTCCGGCGAGTGGGCGACAAACGGCGAGGCTGTCGTGCTTGGCTGCCCGTCGCGCGCGAGTTCGAGGCGGACCCGCAAGGCCGCGTCGCCCGCCGCGATGCCTTCCATAGCCACCAGCACAGCGACCTCGTCGAAGATGAATCCGAGGGCTTCGGCCGATGCGCGCAAGCGGTCGAGATGCAGCCCACCGCGTACAAAACCCGCCCCCGGCTCCCAACGCAACGTCTCGATCAGCGCGAAATCCATCTATTCCCCGCCGCAAATCGCGCCTTCAACAAGGCCTCCTCATATTCAGCCTCCGCCTGTGAATCGAAGACAATTCCGCCACCGACATTGAAGACCGCCTCGCCGGTGTCGAACAGCGAGATCGTGCGGATGGCGACATTGAAGCGCATCTCGCCGCCCGGCGCGACATAGCCGATCGCCCCGCAATACGCCTCGCGCGGCGCGGTCTCCAGGTCATCGAGGATCTCCATTGCGGAGATCTTCGGCGCGCCGGTGATCGATCCGCAGGGAAATAGCGCGGCGAAAATGTCGCGCAATGTCGTATCTGGCAACAGGCGTGCCCGCACTTTGGAGATCATCTGGTGCAGCGTCGGATAGGTCTCGACCTCGAACAGCGACGGCACGTCGAGTGTCCCGACCTCGGAAATCCGCGAGATGTCGTTGCGCAGCAGGTCGACGATCATCCGGTTCTCGGCCTGTGTCTTGATGTCTTCCTTCAGCTTGCGGATCTCCTCTGCATCCGCCGCCGGATCGGCTCGCCGCGGCGCTGTGCCCTTCATCGGATGCGTCTCGATACAGCGATCGCGATCCACCTGAAAGAACAGTTCGGGAGAGCGTGAAACGAGTACCGGATCGCAGAGACTGACACAGGCGCCATAGCGTACCGGTTGGCGGGCGATCAGCGCGTGAAAGGCATTGAGCGCATCCCCGCGCCATTCGCCTCGAATCGGGAAGGTCAGATTCGCCTGGTAGCAGTTGCCGGCGCGCAGATGTGCGTGCAGCACAGCGAATTTCGCGGCATAGGTCTCAAGATCCCAGTCCGCCCGCAGCCCGGACAGGAACTGCGCCGCGCCTTCATTCGCGAAACCTGTATCCTCCGTGATCCGGGGGCCATCGAACAGGCCGAAACACAGGAGCGGCGTCCGCATGGCCCTGCCGCCGGCGCGATCGGCAAGCGCCTCGTCGAAGTGAAAGCCGGCCTCGTAGGAGACAAACCCGGCCGACCACAAACCGTCCGCGCGCGCTTGCTCCAGCCGCTCGAAGGCCCGGTCCAATTCTTCCCCGTCGCGCGCGCGGATGATCTCGCGCGGCGCATCGAACAGAACGGAGGTTGAATCGAAATCGTTGCTGAATAGGACAAAGGGGGCGGCCGGGCTGCCCATGGCGTCGATCATTCCGGTTGGAAAACATTGAGCCAAAAGCTCATGTATACATGGGCGTTAAAGACGCTGACGACGCTATCCGTCAAGCGCTTCCGGCACGCGTTCCGCGAGTTGCAGCAAATAGTCCATCATCCGTTCTCGACTGGCTCCGAGCCCCTTGTAGTCGACCTGTCCCGGTTGAAGCGCCGCCAATTGCGCCGCGAGGCTGCGCGCCAGCGCCGCGCCATTCGGATGGCTTTCCAGAACAGATATCGGATCGAGATGAATGCGGATCGTGAAAAGGATGTCGCCAGACACGGCCATTCTGGTGAGCGTCTGGCGCTCGACGCGCAGAAAGGCATCACGCGCATCCTGTCCCGCCAGGAAACTGCCGCCATTTGCCTCCGCGCCTCGATCGCGCTGCGTCTTCGTCCGCGGATGATGCAGTTCGGCATTCTCCTGCACCGACCAGTTCGTTCGCTCGACCGGCACGCCGACTTTCAGATTGTCGAAAATACGCGCGATCATCACCGCCATGCGGGTTCCGGGTCCGAAATCAGGTACCGGCTCGTGGATCGCCTGCATCGGTCGGTCGAACTTGTCGGCAAGCGACCATGACGACGGGAAACACAGCGACGCCGCCACGAGCCGCCAGCCATCATCGCATTTGCGCATCAAGACGAAGTCTTCCGGCACCAGCAGCGACGCGGTCTTGAGCGGTGCCGGATCGTCGGCATCCAGAACGACGCGGCGTTCGCTCTCCCCGACGAGCATCGCGTTTCCGGCGGGCCGATAGTGATCAGGGAAGTGCTTCGGAAGGTATTGCACAAACGCGTCCAGCACTTCGCGCTGCGCCTCGACCGTATCCGGCCGCGCCATGAAGACCCGCTCCGGCACTGTTTCGAACAGGCGGTCTTTCTCCGCGAGATAGGGCTCCAGATCGCCGTCGAGTTCGATCCATTTGCCCGGATCAAATGGCTTCAGACCGATCGTGAACGGCGTCGCCGAACCGTCATAGGGCGTATGAGCCGGGCGTGTCATATTCGCGGCCTATTCCATCGCCTCGAGCTCGTCGATGATCCCCTCGATCACGTTGAGCCCCTTCTGCCAGAAGGTCGGGTCCGAGGCGTCGAGACCGAACGGCGCCAGCAATTCCGTGTGATGCTTGGTGCCGCCGGCGCGAAGCATCTCGAAATATTTGGCCTGGAAGCCGGATTCGGCATCCTGGTAGACAGCATAGAGCGAGTTCACCAGGCAGTCTCCGAACGCGTAGGCGTAGACATAGAAGGGTGAATGGATGAAGTGCGGAATATAGGTCCAGAAGGTCTCGTAGCCGTCGGCGAACCGGATCGCCGGGCCGAGGCTTTCGCCCTGGACGCTCATCCACAAGTCGCCGATCTGCTCGGACGTCAGTTCGCCGTTGCGGCGTTCCGTGTGGATCTTGCGCTCGAATGTGTAGAAGGCGATCTGGCGGATCACCGTGTTGATCATGTCCTCGGCCTTCTGGGCCAGCATCGCCTTGCGCTCCCGCCGGTCCGCAGTCCGCTCCAGCATCGAGCGGAACGTCAGCATTTCGCCGAACACCGAGGCAGTCTCGGCCAGCGTCAGCGGCGTCTGCGCCATCAGCATGCCCTGTTCGCTGGCCAGAACCTGATGGACCCCGTGACCGAGCTCATGAGCCAGCGTCATGACGTCGCGCGGCTTGCCCATGTAGTTGAGCAGCACATAGGGATGCGCCGACGGCACAGTCGGATGCGCGAATGCGCCGGGCGCCTTGCCGGGCCGCGCCGGCACGTCGATCCACGAGCGGTCGAAGAAGCGCTGCGCGATCTCGGCCATATCAGGCGAAAAATCGCGATAGGCCGAGATCACCGTTTCGCGCGCCTCGTCCCAGCCGATCACCGCCTGCGGGGTGTCGGGAAGCGGCGCGTTGCGGTCCCAAGGCTTCAGATGGTCGAGACCCAGCCATTTCGCCTTCATCGCGTAATAGCGGTGAGAGATGCGCGGATAGGAACCCCGAACCGCCTCGGTCAGGGCGTCGACCACCTCGCGCTCGACCCGGTTGGCGAGATGCCGGCTGTCGGCGATATCCTCGAAGCCCCGCCAGCGGTCGGAGATTTCCTTGTCCTTGGCCAGCGTGTTGGTGATCAGCGTGAAGGTCGAAAGATTCGACCCGAATGTCTGCGCAAGAGCATGGAAGCCCTTCTCGCGCTTCGATCGGTCGTGATCCTGCAGCAGGTTCAGCGTCGGCTCGATCGGCAATTCCTCGCCGTCGACCGTAAACCGCATGGCCGTCATGGTTTCGTCGAACAGCCGGTTGAACGCCGCCCGCCCGGTCAGTGACTTTTCATGGAACAACTGCTCGACCCGGTCTTCGAGCTGGAAGGGCTTTTCCTTGCGCAGATCCTCGACCCAGGGCCGGTAATGCGCCAGCAGCGCATCGCCGGACATGGCGCGCTCCAGTTCCTCATCCTCCAGACGGTTGAATTCGAGCGCGAAGAACAGCAGGTGCGAACTCAGATCGGTCAGCTTCTGCTGGATATCGCCATAGAATTTCGCCTTGGCCGGGTTGGCCGTCTCGCCGGCATATGTCAGGCTCGCATAGGACATGATGCGACCGAGGATTTCCTCCAACACCTCATACTGCCGGATCGCCTCGCCAAGCTGGTTGTTCGCCGCGAGGATCGAGAGCTTCCCCTTCCACTCCTCGGCGAAGCGTTTTGCCTCGCTTTCCGCCGTCTCGAGATCCCGTTTGAGTTCCGGCGCGTCGATCGCCGGATAGAGATCGCCGAGATTCCACTCCGGCAAGTCGCCGAAAGGCGATGTCCCGGCAGCCGCGGGCTCGCTCGCCGAGCGCATCGCGACGCGGCCGGCGCGGAGTGTCGAAAAAGGGATCATGAACTTGTCTCGCCTGTTCGCCGGCGATTGCGCGCCGGCCGACTGTTAAAGTTTGAATGACGGGTTTAGGCCGCTCTTGAGGATTATGTGCCAACTTGGCTCATGCGGTGATGCCCCGGCATTCTACCCGGAAAACATACAAAAGGTTCGATCCCGTTCAAGCGATGAGTGCACAAATCCTCATAGTCGATGACGATCCTGTGCAACGCCGCCTGCTCGAGGGCGCCGCGAACCGGCTCGGATATTCGGCGCAACTGTGCGACGGCGGCGAAGCGGCGCTCGAGGCGATGGCTTCCGAGGCAGCCCCGTTCGACGCGATCCTGCTCGATCTCGTCATGCCCGACATCGACGGCCTGGAAGTCATGCACGCCATGCGCGAGCGCGATATCGATACGCCGGTCATCGTGCTCACCGCCCAGGGCGGCATCGAGGTTGTCATCTCCGCCATGCGCGCCGGGGCATTCGATTTCCTGGTCAAGCCGGTTGCGCCGGAGCGGCTGAAATCCGCGCTCCAATCCGCCGTAAAGGTAACCTCCCGAAAGACAGGCGCCGCCACCACGGCCGCCCACGACCCGGCAACGGCCGCCCGCACCATGGTCGCCGGCAGCGAGGCGATGGATCGCGTTCGCAGTCTCATGCGCAAGGCGGCCGCCAGCGACATCCCGGTCCTGATCGAAGGCGAATCCGGGACCGGCAAGGAATTGATCGCCCGCGCGATCCAGGCCGAAAGCGCGCGCAAGAAGAAGCCCTTCGTCGTCGTCAATTGCGGCGCGATCCCGGAAAACCTGATCGAGAGCATTCTCTTCGGCCACGAAAAGGGCGCCTTCACCGGCGCGACGGAAAAGCACACCGGAAAATTCGTCGAGGCGGACGGCGGCACGCTGTTCCTCGACGAGATCGGCGAATTGCCGCTGGAAGCGCAGGTGAAACTGCTGCGCGCCATCCAGGAAGGCGAAATCGAGCCTGTCGGCTCCCGCACGATCAGGAAGGTCGATATCCGCTTCATTTCGGCGACCAATCGTGACCTGATCGCGGCGATCAAGGCGGGGCGGTTCCGCGAGGATCTGTTCTACCGCCTCAATGTCTTTCCGATCCTCGTGCCGCCGCTTCGCCAGCGCGAAACCGACATTCCGGTCCTCGTGCGCCATTTCATCGACATGTATCACCGCGAGGAGCGAACCTTCCGCGCCCGCGGGATTTCGCCGCGCGCATTGGCGCTTCTCCAGTCGCATGACTGGCCGGGCAATATCCGCCAGCTCCAGAATGCGATCTTCCGGGCAATGGTATTGTGCGACGGCGACGTCCTCGAAGAAGCCGATTTTCCGCAGATCCAGGCGCAGGTTCACGGCATCGACCCGAAAGAACTGTCCGGCCCGCCCGAACGCCCGCGCGATCCGCTGCGCGACGAGATGCCGGCCGGGAGCGGTTCCCGCGGCCAGAAACCGCTGGCCGAACCCGACGCGCTGAAGCTCCTCGACGCGAGCGGCAATGTCCGACCACTGGTCGCGATCGAGGCTGAAGCCATCGCCTTTGCCATCGAACATTATGGCGGCCAGATGAGCGAGGTCGCCCGCCGCCTCGGCATCGGTCGTTCGACGCTCTATCGCAAGCTGAAGGAATATGATCTCGGCCATGCCGGGATCGCGGCCGAATAATTCAGCCGCCGCGCCTTTTCCGAGGGCGTTCGCCCACGCGCCAGCTTCCCTTATGCAATTGGTAACCAAGCATATTTACGCCTGACCGCCACGATCCGCCTGCCATCGTATCACCGCATTTCGTCATCATCAGGAGATGCCAAATGGGGAAGATCGGGGATATTTGGTGCAGATCGGCCTTTCGCGCGATTTCCAACTGGATTTTACCGGCCATCGGTGCGATCACCGCGATAACAAGCGGTTAACCATGTTTCCGCTAGCCTCCGGGGCGGTGCTGTTCTTGCAGGTTGGTGAGTTTTGAGGTTCCGGAAGACAATCGAAGCGGCTTGCGAAGGCCGCAGCATGGTTCGCGCGGTGTCCCGCGCGATTGTCTTGGCGTGCCTGCTTGCACCTGTTGCCTTTGCGACGGCTGCCGAAGCCGAGACACGCACGCTCAAACTCTACTTCATGCACACCGGCGAACGCGCCGAGATCACCTTCAAGAAGAATGGACGCTACGTTCAAAGCGGACTCAACAAGCTGAACCGCTTTCTGCGCGACTGGCGGCGCAACGAGCCGACCAAGATGGATCCGCAGCTGTTCGATATCATCTGGGAAGCCTACAAATTGGCCGGAGCCCGGGATTACATCCACGTCGTCTCCGCCTATCGCTCGCCGGCCACCAACGAGATGCTGCGCCGGACCCGTGGCGGCCAGGCCAAGAAAAGCCAGCACATGCTCGGCAAGGCGATGGACTTCTACATTCCCGGTGTAAAGCTCTCCAAGCTGCGCGAGATCGGCTTCAAGCTGCAGGGCGGCGGCGTCGGCTATTATCCGAAATCCGGATCGCCCTTCGTGCATTTCGATACCGGCAGCGTACGCGCCTGGCCGCGCATGAGCCGCGCCGAATTGCAGCGCGTCTTCCCGAAAGGCGGCACGCTTCACCTGCCGCCGGACGGCAAGCCCCTGCCCGGCTATCAGCAGGCGCTCGCCGCCTACAATGCGCGCAAGGCCAAGGGCGACGCCACCGCGCTCGACGTTGGCGGCGGCAATAGCGGATCGAGCCGCGGCGGAGGACTGCTGGCCGGGCTTTTCGGCGGCGCGGACGAGGAAGAAGACAATGTCGAGGCCGTCGCGCCGGTCACCCGGCAGGCCAGCGTCGTTCGTGCCCAGCCGCAGCGCGCGGAACCGGTTCGTGCGCCCGAAACCCCGGGCACGCTGATGGCCGCGCTGGTGCCGCGCGAGACGCCCCTGCCGCAATTCGCTCCGCGCCCATCGGCGGTCGTGCCGCTGGCGGCGCCGGAACCGTCGGTCGAAACGGTCATCCGGAACGAGGCGGCCCCGACACCGCCCCAGCCTGTCGGCGCCGACCCCGCACCGGACATGCCGCTGCCGCGGCAACGCCCGGAAATCGTTCTGGCCAGCGCCCGCCCGGAACCCGATCCGACGCGCCGCACCGCCTCCGAGATCGAAGCCGCGCTGAACGGCGCCACCCGCGCGAAACGCGCGCCCGACGATCAGGTCGAAAAGATCATCGCGTCGGCGCGCGAATCCGACATCGATCTGCGCGGCCTGCAAATCCCGCTGCCGACCTCCGCGCCGCGCCCGGAACGTCTGGCCGGTCCGAAGATCGAGGTTGCATCCCTGCCGGTGCCCGATACGGCACGCGAGGATGTGATGACCGATTCACCCACGGCGCTCGCCAGCGCTGTCCCCGTGCCCGAAAAGCGCGACCTGCCCGGCGCGCGCGTCGCTCCGAACTACGACACCGGTGTCGAGACGACCGAGAAGGCGCCCCGCCCGAGCATCCACACGGCATCGACCTCCCCGGCGCCCGCCGCAGAACTCGTTCCGGCCGAGCAGATCGATCCGAGACGCTTCGGCAGCTGGACGACCACCAAGCTGTCGGTCACGGACCATGGCGGTCTGACCGAGCGCCCGGTCTTCGTCCAGAATGCGCTGCGCGAAGCGCCAACGGAAGTCTATACGCAGGGCTTCGCGAAATCGGCCATGCCGGATTCGCGCCGTTTCTCCGGCAAGGCGATCACCTTCCTCACCGTGGCGAAATTCGCCGGCGGAAAGGGCGGCGACGGACAGCCGCTCACGCTGCAGCTTCCGGTCACGAACTGACGGACTTCTCCACATCGGCCAGCGGTCCCACCGGCTCCGCATCCGGAACCGGCGCGGGCTTCGCCGCAACCTGACCGAGCTTGCGCTCACGGCGTCGGCGCCGCGCGATCCGGCCGGCGCGATAGCGCACCTTGAGCCACCAGAGCCCCTCCTCGACATTCTCGATCTCGCCCGCATAAGCCTCCGACAACGCCTCGCGATAGGATGAATAATTATCCATGGCGAGCGCCTCCAGGCGATGCATCACGCTCATCCATGCGGGCGAGAACAGCAACGTGATCGCCGTCACCGCGATCGACAGGCGATAGATATCGCCGCCCAGCGCCCCGGCGGCAAAACCGGCAGCGGCGAGCACGAAGGAGAATTCGCCGATCTGCGCCATCGACAATCCGCCGACCAGCGCCGTCTCCCGGTCGAAACCGGCAATGCGCAGCAGGAAGACGTTCAGCACGGTCTTGACGGCGATAACGAACAGCGCCGCCGCCAGGACCACGCCCAGATGCTCGCGGATATATTCAAGGTCGATCAGCAGGCCGATAGACAGGAAGAAAACGACGAGCAGCACGCTCTGGATCGGCTCGATGACGGGAATGACCTTGTTGCGCAGCGTCGATTGCCCGATCACCAGCCCGGCGATGAACGCGCCATAGGCGGGAGACAGGCCGATCGTGCCCGACAGCGCCGCCACGCCGAAACAGACGGCAAGCGAGCCCAGCGCCAGCAACTCGACATTCTCGCCGACCTCCTCGTCGAAAGGCACCTTGAGCTTCGGGCTGCGCCCGAGCCACCACAGCAGCGCGCCGAGTAGGCCGACGGCGATGGCGATCTTGAAGACGATGGAGGCGGCATTCGCGCCGGCTCCGCCAAGCGAGGTCACGATGATCAGCATCGGCACGACCGCGATGTCCTGCGCGATCATCACGCCGACGGTGATCCGTCCCGGCATGCGCCGCAGCGCGCCCATGTCTTCGAGCATCTTCATCGCGACGACGGTGCTCGACAGCGCGATGATGAAGCCGAGAATGATCGCCTCGGCCAGGGAGGAGGAGGTGAGCCAGGCAATCCCCGCACCGAGCAGCATCGCCGCGAAGAGTTGCCCCGCCGCGACCGTGACCGCGGGCTTGAGCGTCGCAACGAAGGCCTTCACGGACAATTCTGTGCCGATGAAGAAGAGCAGCATCAACACGCCCATCTCGGCGAGCGTGGTGACGTTGTCGTTCGAACTGATCAGGCCGAAACCGGTCGGCCCCATGATCATGCCGGCGAGGATGAAGCCGACCAGTGGCGGCTGCTTCAGTCGCATCAGGCCAAGTCCGGCCAGCACCGCGATCGCGATGACGATCGCCATGTCGACCAGCGGCACGCCGTGATGAACGTCTTCCAAGCCCGTCTCCGTGATTCCTCGCAAGAGACTATCGGCAAGCGGTCGTCACGGCAATTTGCCAGCGCCGTTTGTCGTCAGGCCGCGTGCCCCGCCGCCCCGTGCGGCAGCACGAAGACAGCCTCGCCGGCCGGAGCGCTGTTCACGGCGAGCGCGCAGTCATAAACCGTCGAAAGATTGTCGCTCGTCAGCACGTCGCGTGGCGAGCCGCTGGCATGCACCCGCCCGCTCTTCAGCAGGATCACGTGATCGGCATACATGGCGGTCAGGTTGAGGTCATGCAGGATGGCGAGCACGCCGCCGCCCGAACGCGCGAAGTCCCGCGCCACATCCATGATCTGGACCTGGTGGCGGATGTCGAGGCTGGAAACCGGCTCGTCGAGAAACAGGTAGCGCGCCCTTCCCTCCGCGACCGGGCTCCAGACCTGGCAAAGCACACGCGCCAGCTGCACGCGCTGCTGTTCGCCGCCCGACAGTTCCTGGTACATGCGCCCCTCGAAACCGGCGAGATCGACGCGGGCCAGCGCCGCCGTGACGATGCCGCTCTCGCCGCCCGCGAGCCCCTCGCGGATGCCGAGGCGAACGATCTCGCGCACGGTAAAGGGAAAGGAGAGGTTGGAGGCTTGCGGCAACACGCCCCGCCAGGGCGCCAGTTCCCAAGGTTTCGCGGTCGCGATGTCATGCCCGTGTAGATGGGCCGCGCCCGCATAGGGCACGTCGCCCGACAGCGCCCGCAGCAGTGTCGTCTTGCCCGAGCCGTTGGGGCCGATGACAATGGTCATCTTGCCGGGTTCGGCCGCAATATCGATGCCGTGCAGGACCGGCTTGCGCCCGAGCGTCACGCGGATGTCTTCGGCTGAAAGCATGGGCGTCTACAGGTCCAGAATGCCGCGACGGCGCAGCAGGATCCACAGGAAGAAAGGCGCGCCCGCGGCAGCCGTCACGATGCCGATCGGCAATTCCGCCGGAGCCACGATCTGCCGCGCGATTGCATCGGCGAAGAGAAGCAGGATGGCGCCAAGCAGGGCGGAGGCCGGCAACAGGAACCGGTGGTCCGGTCCGATCAGCAGGCGCAGAAGATGCGGAACGACGATGCCGACAAAGCCGATCCCGCCCGACACGGCGACCGAAGCTCCGGTCGCGGCGGCAACGCACAGGATCGCGATATTCTTGAAACGCTGCACGTCGACACCGAGATGCCGCGCCGAGGCTTCGCCGAGCGCGAGCGCGTTCAGGCCCCGCGCCATCAGCGGCAGGGCGAGGATGACGGGCAGGATCAGCGGCGCCGCCATCAAATTCTTTGTCCAGGTTGCTCCGGCCAGCGAGCCGAGCCCCCAGAATGTCAAATCGCGCAGTTGCTGGTCGTCCGCCCAGAAGACGAGCAGGCCGGTGAAAGCCCCTGCCAGGGCGCCGAGCGCTATGCCGGCCAGCAACATTGTGGCAACCGAAGTGCGGCCCTGCCGCGTCGAGATCCGATAGAGCACCAGCGTCGAAACAAGCCCGCCGAGAAAGGCCGCAAACGGGATCGAATAGATGCCGAAGATCATGGCCACCGGAGCCAATGCGCCGCCCTGCAACACGATGAAGCTAACCGCGCCGAGCCCCGCGCCGGCGGACACGCCGACAATGCCGGGATCGGCAAGAGGATTGCGGAACACGCCCTGCATGACCGCGCCCGACACGGCCAGCGCCGCGCCGATCAGGATCCCGAGCACGGCGCGCGGGAAGCGGATGCCGTAGACGACGATCCGGTCCGCACCCTCCAATGCGCCGGAGGTGAACCCGAACGTCTCGAGGAACACCCGCCAGGCCGACGCATCGGACGCGCCGGAGGCGAGGCTGAAGAAGAAGGTCAGGACCAGCGCGGCGGCCAGAACGACGATCGTCGCCCGCGCGAGCGCCGACCGGTCGCCGTCATTGGCCGCTTTCGGCCTGACCGCCGACCACACCTCAGTGAATGTCATCGCCGTAAAGCGCCTTGGCGAGATCGAGCGCGGCGGAGGCCGTACGCGGACCGAAGCCGAGCAGATAGAGCCCGTTCATGCGGATCAGCGCCTTGTCCTTCCCGGCCTGCGTGGTTGCGACGGCCGGGTGGGCAAGCACCGTCTCGGGAGGCGTATCCAGTTCGCCGTCTCGGTCCATCATCAGGATCGCATCCGGATCGATGGTGATGATCGCCTCGTCGGTCAGTTGCTTGTAGCCCTCGAAATCGACGATGGCGTTTTCGGCGCCCGCGAGTTCGATGATGCCGTTCGCCGCGGTGCCCGTGCCGGACGCCATGATCCGGCCGTCCTGCATCGACAGGATGAACAGGACGCGCTTCTTCTCCTCGATCCCGGAGACCGCGTTGGCAAGTTCGTCCATCTGTGCCGAAATCTCGGCGTGCAACGCCTTTCCCTTGTCCTCCACGTTCAGCGCATCGGCCACGACATCGACCGCCTCGCCGATTCCTTCGGCGGTGAAATCCTCCGGGACATCGACAAAGGGAATGCCGGCAGAACGGAGGACTTCGATCGCCTCGGGCGGCCCGCTACCCTCGCGCGCCAGGATCAGGTCCGGCTCGATCGACAGCACGCCTTCCGGCGCCAGCGCCCGCATGTATCCGACATCGGGCAGCGCCGCGGCGGCTTCCGGATAGGAGCTCGTCGAATCGCGGCCGATCAGCCGGTCTTCCTCGCCAAGCGCATAGATGATTTCGGTGACGGCTCCACCGATAGAGAGCACGCGCTCCGCCTTGTCCTGCGCGGATGCGAGACCGACGGTTCCGGCCAGCGTGACGAGCGCGATCGCGGCAAGCCGCGATGCAACGCGGCCAGTCTTCGAAATGACAATCATGGGAAACTCCTAAGCGGCCGGAGCGACAGGGTGGCGCGGCAAGCCCTTCACCAGCTTCTGCCAGTCGGGCGCATTCGCTTCGCCCTCCTTCCAGAAACCGTTGATGAGAATGATGCGGTCGCCCTTTTCGTCATAGGCCTCGACCGAAACGACTTCGCCATCCTTGCTGGGCCGGCTGATCAGCCAGCACTCGGAAATCGCGCTGGTCTTCAGATGCATGTGGAAATCGGGGTCCATGACGTTCAGCCAATCGCCGGTCCGCTTGATGTTGGCGACCGTTCCGGCATGGATCTGAAGACACCCCGGATTGCGCACGAAAACCATGATCACCGTTCCGTCCGCGGCCGCCGTGTTGAACACCGTGTCGATCGCGTCGTCGGCAAGGCGCCAGGTGAATTCGGGTCCAACGGCGCGCACCGCCTGCAGACGCTTGAAACCGAGCCGCGCGATGAGACCCTGGAAATCATGCGTGTCTTCGAGGGAGGCCCAGCGCTCGCGCAGCTGCGCGACCTGCTCGGCGTTCGGATCCGCGACCTCGGCCTTGACGACAGGCGGTGTGAAACCGGGAACGGAAGCGCCGGAAGGAAGCACCAACGCGTCGACCAGCGCGTTCCAGGCCGCGATGTCCGTGGCCGGACGGGCATGGATCTTGTGCACCGCGTCGCCATGCGCATCGAAGAATTGCAGGCTTCGCTTTACATCCTCGCCTTCGCCCTTCTCCACGGCGAAACCATGCACCCAATGGGCGCGGAACAGCCGCAGATTGATCCCCTCGCCGAGGAACATCGCGACGCGCTCGCGCGGGATATAGCCCTCATAGACGCCGATCTTCTCATGCACGGCATTGTCGTTGCGGGTCAGCGCCATGACCTCGCCGGCCTCGGCCAGGCGGGAAAAGAGCGCATCCATGTCCGGCCGGATACGGCGTACGCCGTCGCCTTCCCACGCAGCGAGGAACTCGCCCTCGGAAATGCCAAGGCTATGCGCGAATTCGCGTTCGCGGATTTTCGGGTTGGCCGCGCGGGCGGACCTGATGTCTTCGGGCGTCAGGGGATTTGCGATCGTCATCGGCTTCGGTCTCACTTGTTGAGGATAAGTTTGCCCTGGCGGGTGATCTTCAAACGATAGATCGCCCCGTCATGCTCGATGCCGATTTCGCTGGCGCCCCGAAACAGATCGGAGCTTTCATAGACGGTGGTCCCGCCATTCTTCGCGGCGTTTTCTTCCGCCTTCATCATGTTCGCGCCAAGCACCTGGTTTTCCTGCTCTTTCGTCATCGTCAATCTTTTGAACGGTGAACGCCTGGCTGGCTTTCCGCTGGCTTGGCAAAACGGGTGTCATTTTCAAACTTGACTCCCGTGATCATGTTTTCTATCGAATGCAATACATGAGTGAATGTGTCAAGTTATAAAAGGCCATCCGCTCTCGATGTAAGGCCAGCAAGCCAAACCGCCAGCCAGCCGCTTTCCCATAAGAACAGGAGAATGAAATGGGGCTGGTGGGACGTAATTTTGCTTTGTTGGCGGGGAGCGCCGCTGTGTGCGCCTTGTGTGCGGCCTCGGGGCCGGCGATGGCGCAGGACACGGAAGCGGCGGGCCAGCCGACGCTGCTGCAGCGCCTGATCCTCGGCTTCGGCCGCCCGAAGGTGGCGACTGACACACCGACCGCGGTCACGGTCATCGAACAGGATGACATCGACGAGGAAATCCCCGACACCGCCTCGGAACTCGCCGAGAAGATCCCGGGCGTCAACGCCACCGGCAACTCCTCCAACATGCTCGGGCAGAACTTCTCCATTCGCGGCTTCGGGCCGGAATCGGTCGGCTCCAGCCAGGAAGGCCGCGTCCAGATCAATGTCGACGGCGCGACCAAATATTACGAATCCTACCGCATGGGCGGCTTCATGTCGGACATGGAGCTCTACAAGCGCGTGGAAGTCCTGCGCGGCCCGGCGGCCGGCACGCTTTACGGATCGGGCGTTCTCGGCGGCGTCATCAATTTCACCACCAAGGATGCCTCCGACTTTCTTGAAGAAGGCCAGACAGTTGCGCTGCGCCTGAAGATGGTCGGCGACAGCAATCAGGAAGGCTATAAGGGATCGGCGATCCTGGCGGCGAGGCTGGGCGAGAACGCCGAGTTCCTCCTGTCCGGCAACTACACCGATTTCAAGGAAATCGTCACCGGCGAAGGCCGCGAACTGCCCGGCACGGACCTCGAGGTGCCGTCCTTTCTCGCCAAGGGCACCTACTATTTTGACGATGCGCATGAACGCGCCCTGCGCATGTCCTACAGCCAGACAACCTATGACGGCGTGACCAACGAGGCGCCCGGCGGCGCGCCCTTCATCGATCCCTATATCGCGGGTTCCCTGGTCAATCGCGAGACCTCGGACCAGACGGCGACCATCAAATACACGGACGTCGCGAGCGACAATCCCTGGCTCGATCTGGACGTGACCCTTTCCTACACCAAGCAGGAAATGACCGACGACGGCTTCCTCAACGCAACGGTCGGCTACACCTATTACGAGTTCAAGACGGAGAATACCTCCGAGTGGATCGGCGACACCTACGAGAATTACCTGACCGTCGGCGTGCAGGGAAAATATCACGAGCGCCGCAGGCTCGATCCGACCCCCGGCTCGAACCACCCGGAATATGATCAAAGCGGCGCCGGCATCTACGCCCAAGACGAGTTCATCTGGGACGACCGTTTGACGATCATCGGCGGCATGCGCATGGACTGGTCGGAACTTTCGCCGGCCGCATCGCTGCCGAGTCAGCAGGCCGGCTATGTCGACACGTCCGGCGTCGCCTATGCGCCGAAGATCGCCGTCCTCTACGACCTGACCGACAGTTTCTCGGTCTTCGGATCTCTGGCTTACACCGAGCGCCTGCCCTCCGGTGACGAGGAGTTCGACTATTTCGGCAGCGACGACTCGCAGAACTTCCTTGAGAAGGAACGCGCCAAGTCGATCGAGATCGGCTTCGGACAGGACCTGAACGACGTATTCACCACGAATGACGCGCTCGCCTACAAGGTCACCGGTTTCTACAATCACGTCGATGACCTGATCATTCGCAATGCGTCCAATGACTTCGAGAATCTTCAGACCGCGAATCTGTGGGGCGTCGAACTGGAAGGCTCCTACGAGGCCGACCGCATGTTCGCCAGCGTCGCCGCATCGGTGATCCGCGGCGAGAACGCCGATACCGGAGAGTCGCTCGCCAATATCGCGCCGGATGAACTCGCCTTCACCATCGGCGGCAAGGTGCCGGACCACAATCTCCGCTTCGGCTGGGATGCGCGCTTCGTCGCCGGCCAGGGCCGCGTTCCGTCCGGCACCGACACGTCCGGACTGCGTTTCCAGGCCTTCAACGTCCACGACATCTTCGCGACCTGGAAACCGCAGGAAGGTTTCATGGCCGGCTTCGAGGTGACCGGACGCGTCGATAACATCTTCGACACCAACTACCAGGAGTACCTGCAGCCCGCCGCCCCGGCGAAGGGCCGCACCTTCAAGGTCTCTCTGGCGAAAACCTTCGGCATGTGAGGAACACCATGGAACAGGCAGGACGACACTCCCACGACAGGATTATCAGGGCCGCGAGAACCCTGTCGTGCGTCCTTGCCCTGGCGGCGGGGCCGGCCTACGCGCAGGACGAAGCGCCGGCCCCGTCACTCTCTCTCGAACTCAACGCCTTGCAGCAGCAGGACGATGCATGCCGCATCGTCTTCCTTGCCGAGAACCGGCTGGGAACCGACCTCTCGTCGCTGTCCTTCGAAACCGTGTTGATCGATACCGACGGGATCGTCGACCGGCTGACGCTGTTCGACTTCCAGTCGCTGCCCGAGGGCCGCACCCGGGTGCGCCAATTCGACCTCGACAACACCCGATGCGATACCATCGGGCGCATCCTGATCAACGGCGTCGCCGCCTGCGACGGCGAAGGCCTCGCCGGAACGGAATGCATCGACAGGCTGGCGCTGGCGACCCGTACGAAGGCGGAGATCGCCGGATGACCTCGATGATCGAAGAGACGCTTTGGCGCACGCTCGACTTCCTCGCGCTTGGCGGACCGGTCGTCACTATCCTGCTTGTGGTTTCGGTCATTTCGCTGACGCTGGTGATCCTGAAGATCTGGCAGTTTTTCGCCGCCCGCGTCGGCCGCCACCGCACCATTGAGAAGGCGCTCGCCCACTGGACCGCCGGCGGGCAGCGAATCGCGCTCAACGATCTCGCCGAACGGCGCAATGGCGCCGCGCGTATCGTCTGGCAGGCTATGGCCACCGCCATCAATGCCTCGCCGCGCGATTCCGACGCCATTTCCGAAAGACTGCGGGTCGACGCGACCGCCTATCTGGCAAAGCTGCGTTCCGGCTTCCGCGCTCTCGATTCCATCGCCCAGGTCTCCCCGCTGATCGGCCTCTTCGGCACTGTTCTCGGCATGATCCAGGCTTTCCAGAAGCTTCAGGAAGCCGGCAACAGCGTCGATCCGTCCCTGCTGGCCGGCGGCATCTGGGTGGCGCTGCTGACGACGGCCGTCGGTCTTGCCGTCGCCATGCCGACATCCCTTCTTCTGACCTGGTTCGAAAGCCGCGTCGCGCGCGAAAGCGAATTGCTGGAACGCGCACTAACCATCGTCCTCAATCCCGCGCCGCTGGCCCGCTCGGGCCATGCGCCGGCGGCGGCCTCGGCGCATGAAGCGCCTGGAAGGCACGTCCATGCGGCTTGACGGCGCGGAGCGGCGACGCAGTCCTCTTTCGATGACATCGCTGATCGATGTCATCTTCCTGCTGCTGCTCTTTTTCATGCTGTCCTCGACATTCACCCGGTTCGGCGAGATCGAGCTGACCGCGGGTGGCGGCATGGCGGGCAAGCCGGTGACGCCGGTCTATCTGCGCCTCCAGGGTGACCGGATCGTCCTCAACGGCGACGAGCTGACGCTGGACGGCCTGCCCGCCGCACTCGACCTGCAAAAGCAGACCGGCGCCGACTCGATCCTGCTGTCGCTCGACGACAAGACCGTCTCGCAGCGCTTCATCGATGTCTATTCAGCTCTGCGCGCCACGCAGGGCTTCGCGGTAACGGTCATTCGCTGACGGGCCCGCCATGCATCTCGCCGCCATATCCCCGCCCGCCAGGAAGCCGGAACCGACGATCGCGCTCATCAACATCGTCTTCCTGATGCTGATCTTCTTCCTCATCGCCGGCACGCTCGCGCCGCCGCTCGACAAGGACCTGACGCTCGTCCGCACGACCGGGCTGGAGGGCCGCGAACCGCCGGATGCGCTGGTGATCCATGCGGATGGAACCGCGACCTGGCGCGGCGAGCCGATCGACACCGCCGATGCCGTGGCCCGAAGCCAGGCGGGCGAGGACAATGGCGAGAGCGCCATGCGCCTCGTCCCCGACCGCGACCTGCCGGCAACGAAGCTGCTGGAAACCGCCGACGATCTGCGCCGCAGCGGCGCGAAACGCATCTTCGTCGTTACGGAGCGAGGGCTTGAATGATGGCGTCACGGCGAAATCTGCGAATTTCGATCGCGATCGCCGCCTCCCTCGGCGTGCATTTCGCGGCAGCGACAGCGATGACCCCCGCCGGACCGAAAGTCGAGATCGAGGGCGGTGCGACGGCGGAGATCGCAGCGCTCGGCTCCTCCTTCGAGGATCTCCTTGCCGGAAGCAGCGCCGCGCAGCCCGCGGAAATATCGCCCGCCGAAACCGCCGAACCGGTCGCCGAGCCTCTTGCGAACCCGTCGCCGGATACGCGCAAGCCGGCACACCCCGATAAAAGCGCCGAAGCCGCGCCGGAAAAGGCGGCCGCCGGCAAGCCTGCCGTCGCTCCCACGCCATCGAAGCCGGTCGAAATCGCCCGCGCCGCAGTCACGCCGCCTCTCTCCGCGCAACCGTCGGAAATGCAGACACGACCCGCAGAAATTTCACGGACGGAACCCTCGCCGGCGCTGCCGAGCAGCGCGGCGGAAAAGAGCGCACACGCGACGCCGGCGACACCGCAATCCATCTCGCCGCCGCAAGCCGCGCTCTCCGAGGCAGCGCCCGCGCTGCCGCAAACCGCTACGTCCACCGCAGAGGTTACCGAGCGCCGTGAAATGGCAGCGGTCACGACAGCCGAGGGAACCGCCGCCGAGCAGGAGACGCCGCAAGCGCCCACGCCGCCAGCTCCGGCGGCCCATATGGAGACCGCTTCTGTCACGCCGGAACCCGCTCCGGCTCAACAGCAGGTCGAGGCCGCACCCGCCGTCAAGCCGGTCGAAACCGCCGCGCTGACGCCGGCCCACGCCGCCGAGACCATCGAGGCGGAACCCGAAGAGCGCCCGATCCCGGTGCCCATCGCCCGTCCGCCGCAACCGCAAGACGAGCGCAACCGGGCGGAAGCCCGCAAAAAGCAAACCGCCGAGAAGAAGAAACCTGCCAAAAAACAGAAGGTCGCCAATGTCGCGCGCGGCAATGCCGACCGCAACGCCCGCGCCGGCGACGCGTCCGGGCGAGAAAAGGCCAAGGCGAAGACCGGCGGCGGCCAAAGCGGGGGCAAGGCGTCCAAAGCCGGCAATGCGAGCGCATCGAATTATCCCGGCAAGGTTTATGCGAAGATCCGGCGGACGCGCCAGAAACGGGCCGGCGGCCGTGGAGTCGCAAAGATCCGTTTCTCGATCTCCGCGAGCGGCGGACTTGCCAGCGTCCGCCTTGCCTCCAGTTCCGGTTCGGGAGCCGTCGATAGCGCGGCACTCGACCATATCCGCCGATCCGCGCCATTTCCGCCGCCGCCCGCAGGCGCGCAGCGGCAATTCGTCATCCCGGTCGAGGTCAGGCGCTGACGCGCCCGCCCTCGATGCGGTAGAACAATCAAACACAGAAAGGAAAAACCACAATGTATGTCGCGATGAACCGTTTCCGGGTCAACGAGGGTCACGAAGAGGCATTCGAGAATGTCTGGCGCAACCGCAATTCAAGCCTCGCAGACATGGCGGGCTTCCAGTCGTTTCACCTGTTGAAAGGCGCCTTCGACGAGGAATCGAAGACAACGCTTTATGCCTCCCACACGATCTGGGAGAGCCACGATAACTTCGTCGACTGGACGAAATCGCAGAATTTCCGCGACGCGCACAAGAATGCCGGAACGAACAAGGGCATGTACGCCGGCCATCCGCAGTTCGAAGGCTTCCAGTCGGTCGTCGACAACTGACCCGGCCTGACCTTCTTGCCTCCAGCAAAAAGCCCGGCGGTTCGCACCGCCGGGCTTTTTCATGTCCGGAGAATACCTTCGCTCAGGCCATGCCCAGCGCGTTCTTGTAGAGGTCGAGGACCGCTTCCTCTTCCTGGATCTCGTTCGGATCCTTCTTGCGAAGGCGGATGATCGCGCGCAACGCCTTGGTGTCGTAGCCCCGGCCCTTGGCCTCGGCCATCACTTCCTTGATGTCGTTCTGGATCGTGGCCTTTTCTTCCTCGAGCCGCTCGACCCGCTCGACCAATTGCCGCAATTCGGCTGCTGCTACAGTGACTTCGCTTGCGGGATCGCTCATGAGAACCTCGAAATGTTGAGTGGTTGGCTGTTCTTGCGCATCCGACAGGCAGACCCGTTACCCTGCTCACAGCAGAGCGAAAGACCGGATGCCGAATGCGCTGAAAGGTGGCCAATCGATGCCGTATCCGCGCGGCAAAATCAACCGCGCGGCGACACCGTTCACAACTGCTTCCAGAAAGCTGTCAGGCGCGTTTGCTGTCGAAGATATGTTCGAGTTTGCGGCCGATCAGCCAAGCCACCGGAAGCGCGATTACCGCGCCGGCGACAGCGGCATAGATGATGTATTGCGCCGAAATCATGTCGACCGTCAGCAGGGCTATGACGATGATCCCCATCAGCGTCGGCGCCGTGAGGAGATAGGCTGCGAGAAAAAGCGTGAACATGACGAGATCCCCCAAGTTCATATTCCGATAGGGGAATATGTTCCCGAAAGGGACGTCCCGCCTTGACCGTGATCAAGGCGGAATTCGAAACAGCCGGCCGGGCCCTAACGCGGAAGCGTCGTCTCGCCCATCAGGAACTCGTCGATGGAGCGAGCCGCCTGGCGTCCTTCGCGGATCGCCCAGACCACCAGCGACTGTCCGCGCCGGGCGTCGCCGGCCGCGAAAAACTTGTCCACCGTCGACTTGTAGTCGAGATCGTCGGCATGAACCGAGGTTCCGCCGCGACGATCGACATCGATCTTCAGGCTGTCGCCCAACTCGCCGATCACGCCCGCTTCGGCCGGTCCGGAAAACCCGATAGCGATGAAAGCGAGATCAGCGCGGATGAAGAATTCGCTGCCGGCGACCGGCTTTCGCGATTCGTCCACCTCGCAGCATTTCACATGCGTCAGCGTGCCGTTCTCGCCGATGAATTCGAGCGTCGCCACCTGGAATTCGCGCTGTGCGCCTTCCGCCTGCGAAGACGAGGTGCGCATCTTGGTGGCCCAATAGGGCCACACGGACAGCTTGTCTTCCTTCTCCGGCGGCTGCGGCCGGATGTCGAGCTGCGTGACCCGCACCGCGCCCTGGCGGAACGCCGTGCCCACGCAGTCGGACGCGGTATCGCCACCGCCGACCACGACGACATGCTTGCCGCCCGCCAGGATCGGCTCGGAATTCCACGCGACCGAGGCGATGTTCTCGCCGGCGACGCGCTTGTTTTGCTGCACCAGATAGTTCATCGCCGGATGGACGCCGCCGAGATCCTCGCCTGGAATATTGGCGTCGCGCGGCTTCTCGGAGCCGCCGCAATAAAGCACCGCATCGAACTCCGCGAAGAGTTCCGAAACCGGCTTGTCGACGCCCACATTGACATTGGTATGGAACGTTACGCCTTCGCCTTCCATCTGCTTGGCGCGCGCGTCGATATAGTGCTTTTCCATCTTGAAGTCGGGGATGCCGTAGCGCATCAGCCCGCCGATGCGGCTTTCGCGCTCGAACACGTCGACGGTGTGGCCGGCGCGGCCGAGTTGCTGCGCGGCGGCCATGCCGGCCGGGCCGGAGCCGATGACGGCGACCTTCTTGCCCGTCTTGGACACCGGCGGCTGCGGCGTCACGAAGCCGCTCGCATAGGCCTTGTCCGCGATCGCCTGTTCCACCGTCTTGATGGCGACGGGGATATCTTCGAGATTCAGCGTGCAGGCTTCCTCGCACGGCGCCGGGCAGATACGGCCAGTGATCTCCGGAAAATTGTTGGTCGAGTGCAGGTTGCGGATCGCCGATTCCCAGTCGCCATTGTAGATGAGATCGTTCCAGTCCGGGATCTGGTTGTTGACGGGACAGCCCGTCGGTCCGTGGCAGAACGGAATGCCGCAATCCATGCAGCGCGCCGCCTGCTTGGCGACTTCGCCATCCTCAAGCGGGAGCGTGAATTCCTTGAAATGGCGGATGCGGTCCGACGCCGGCTGGTATTTCGGCGTATGCCGGTCGATCTCGAGAAAACCCGTAACCTTGCCCATGACTGATCCTGAAACTACTCGATGACGACCGCGGTGCCCGATGCCGTTACCATCAGCATCGAGCCGCTGCCGGCCGATATGTTCTCATAATCGAGGTCGACGCCGATGACGGCATTGCCGCCGAGGCGCCGCGCCTCCTCTTCCATTTCCGCAAGCGCGATGCCCCGCGCCTCACGCAACGATTTCTCGTAGGCGCCCGAGCGTCCGCCGACGATGTCGCGGATGCCGGCGAAGAAGTCGCGGAAGATGTTGGCGCCGAGGATCGCCTCTCCCGTGACCACGCCCCTGTAATCCACGACCCGGTGTCCCTCGATCGTGTTCGTCGTCGCAATGATCATTGCATCACTCCGCCGCCACGTTCATGCGCATGCGCTCCATTTCCTCGAGCGCGCGGCGATATTCGACCGGCATCACCTTGCGGAATTTCGGACGGTAGATCTCCCAGTTTTCCAGGATATGCGCCGCCCGCGTCGATCCGGTCAGGTGACGGTGGTTGGAGATCAGCTGCAGCAGCCGCTCCTCGTCGTGGCGCGTCATGTCGTCGGAGACGTCCACGCGCCCCTTGTGCATGAGGTCGCCGCCGTGATGGTGCAGCTTCTCCAGGATGTCGTCTTCCTCGGGCACCGGCTCGAGTTCGACCATCGCCATGTTGCAGCGGGTCTCGAAGGTCTCGTCCTCGTCGAGGACATAGGCCACGCCGCCCGACATGCCGGCCGCGAAGTTGCGGCCCGTCTTGCCGAGCACGACGACAACGCCGCCGGTCATGTATTCGCAGCCATGGTCACCCACGCCTTCCACGACCGCTGCCGCGCCGGAGTTGCGCACGGCGAAACGCTCGCCGGCGACACCGCGGAAATAGGCCTCGCCCATGATCGCGCCGTAGAGCACCGTGTTGCCGACGATGATCGACTCTTCAGCGACGATCCGGGCGTTCTCGGGCGGCCGCACGATCAGCCGTCCGCCGCACAGGCCCTTGCCGACATAGTCATTGCCGTCGCCGATCAGGTCGAAGGTGATGCCATTGGCAAGGAATGCACCGAAGGACTGGCCGGCCGTGCCGCGCAGGGTCACGCGGATCGTCTCGTCCGGCAGGCCCTTGTGGCCGTGCCGCTTGGCAAGCTCGCCCGACAGCATGGCGCCCGCCGACCGGTCCGTATTGTGAATGGCCGTGTCGATGCGCACCGCTTCCTTGCGCTCCAGCGCCGGCGCCGCTTCCGCGATCAGCTTGCGGTCGAGAATATCGTCGATCGGATGCTTCTGGCGCTCGGTCCAGTAGATCGCGTTCTTCTCGGCCTCGGGCTTGTGGAACACGCGGCCGAAATCCAGTCCGCGCGCCTTCCAGTGGTCGATCAGTGCTTCCTGCGCCAGAAGATCGCTCTCGCCGATGATCTCGTTGATGGTCCGGAAGCCCATCTCCGCCAGGAACTCGCGCACCTCTTCCGCGAGATAGAAGAAGTAGTTGACCACATGCTCGGGCGTGCCCTTGAAGCGCTTGCGCAGCACCGGATCCTGCGTCGCAACACCGACGGGACAGGTGTTCAGGTGGCACTTGCGCATCATGATGCAGCCCGCCGCGATCAGCGGCGCGGTCGAGAAGCCGAACTCGTCGGCGCCGAGCAGCGCGCCGACAATGACATCGCGCCCGGTCCGCAACCCGCCATCGACCTGCAGGGCCACGCGCGAGCGAAGACCGTTGAGAACGAGCGTCTGGTGCGTCTCGGCAAGACCCATTTCCCACGGGCTGCCGGCATGCTTCAGCGAGGTCAGCGGCGAAGCGCCGGTTCCGCCGTCATAGCCGGAGATCGTGATATGGTCGGCGCGCGCCTTGGCGACGCCAGCCGCAACCGTGCCGACACCCACTTCCGACACCAGCTTGACCGAAATATCGGACGCCGGATTGACGTTCTTCAGGTCGTAGATCAGCTGCGCCAGATCCTCGATCGAGTAGATGTCGTGGTGCGGCGGCGGCGAGATCAGGCCGACGCCCGGCGTCGAGTGGCGCGTCTTGGCGATCGTCGCGTCCACCTTGTGACCGGGCAGCTGGCCGCCCTCGCCGGGCTTGGCGCCCTGCGCGACCTTGATCTGGATCATGTCGGAATTGACGAGATATTCCGTCGTCACGCCGAAGCGGCCCGAGGCGACCTGCTTGATCGCCGAGCGCTCGGGATTGGACGTTCCATCCGGCAGCGGAAGGAAACGGTCCGGCTCCTCGCCGCCCTCGCCGGTGTTCGACTTGCCGCCGATGCGGTTCATCGCACGCGCCAGCGTCGTATGGGCCTCGCGGCTGATCGAGCCGAAGCTCATCGCCCCGGTCGAGAAGCGCTTGACGATCTCGGATGCCGGCTCGACCTCGTCGATCGGCACCGGCTTGCGGCCGGTTTCCTCGGCGGTCTTGATGTGGAACAGGCCGCGGATCGACTTGGCGTGCCGCGCATCCGCGTTCACCTGCGCCGAGAACTCGCGGAACTTGTCGGGCAGGCCGCGGCGCACCGCATGCTGCAGCGTCGCCACCGCGTCCGGGGTCCACACATGCTCCTCGCCGCGCACCCGGTACATGTACTCGCCGCCGACATCGAGCGCGTTGATCAGCACCGGATCGTTGGAGAACGCGGAACGGTGACGCCGTGACGTTTCCTCGGCGACCTCGGTCAGGCCGATCCCCTCGATCGTCGTCGCGGTGCCGGTGAAATACTTGTTCACGAACTCGGTCGACAGGCCGACCGCGTCGAAGATCTGCGCGCCGCAATAGGACTGGTAGGTCGAGATGCCCATCTTGGACATGACCTTCAGAATGCCCTTGCCGATCGACTTGATGTAGCGGTGAACCACCTCGTAGCGGTCGACCTCCGGCGGGAATTCGCCCTTCGAATGCATGTCGAGCAGCGTGTCGAAGGCGAGATAGGGGTTGATCGCCTCCGCGCCGAAACCGGCAAGGCAGCAGAAATGATGCACTTCGCGCGGCTCGCCGGATTCGACGACGAGACCGACCGAGGTGCGCAGCCCCTTGCGGATCAGGTGGTGATGCACCGCTGCCGTTGCCAGCAAGGCAGGGATGGCGATCCGGTCCGGACCCATCTGGCGGTCCGACAGGACGATGATGTTGTAGCCGCCATGCACGGCCTGCTCGGCGCGCTTGCACAGGCGCTCGACCGCCACGGCCATGCCGTCGGCGCTCTCGTCGCTGTCATAGGTCGTGTCCAGCGTCTTGGTGTCGAACAGGTCCTCGGTATGGCCGATGGAGCGGATCTTCTCCAGGTCGCCATTGGTCAGGATCGGCTGGCGCACTTCGAGCCGCTTGCGCTTCGAGGCGCCTTCGAGGTCGAAGATGTTCGGCCGCGGACCGATGAACGAGACCAGGCTCATCACCAGTTCTTCGCGGATCGGATCGATCGGCGGATTGGTGACCTGCGCGAAATTCTGCTTGAAATAGGTGTAGAGCAGCTTCGACTTGTTCGACATCGCCGAGATCGGCGTGTCGGTCCCCATCGAGCCGATTGCCTCCTGGCCGGTCGTCGCCATCGGCGCCATCAGGATACGGGTATCCTCCTGGCTGTAGCCGAAGGCCTGCTGACGGTCGAGCAGGCTGACATCCTCGCGCACCGCACGCGGCGCCACGGGCTTCAGGTCCTCGAGGATCAGCTGGGTGTTGTCGAGCCAGGTCTCGTAGGGATGCATCTGCGCCATCTGGCGCTTGATCTCCTCGTCGGAGACGATGCGGCCCTCTTCCATGTCGATCAGCAGCATGCGGCCCGGCTGGAGACGCCACTTGGTGACGATTTTCTCGTCCGGCACGGTGATCACGCCGGCCTCCGACGCCATGATGACCATGTCGTCATCGGTGACGATGTAACGCGCCGGACGCAGGCCGTTGCGGTCGAGCGTCGCGCCGATCTGGCGACCGTCGGTGAACGCCACCGCCGCCGGTCCGTCCCACGGCTCCATCAGGGCGGCGTGATATTCGTAGAACGCCTTGCGCTGGTCATCCATCAGCTTGTTGCCGGCCCAGGCTTCGGGGATCAGCATCATGACGGCATGCGCCAGGCTGTAGCCGCCCTGGAACAGGAATTCGAGCGCATTATCGAAGCAGGCCGTATCCGACTGGCCTTCATAGGAGATCGGCCACAGCTTCTCGATTTCTTCGCCGAAAAGCTCGGACTTCACCGAGGCCTGCCGCGCCGCCATCCAGTTGACGTTGCCGCGCAGCGTGTTGATCTCGCCATTGTGGGCGACCATGCGGTACGGGTGCGACAGCTTCCAGGACGGGAAGGTGTTGGTCGAGAACCGCTGGTGGACAAGCGCCAGCGCCGAAACGAAACGCTCGTCGAGGAGGTCCTTGTAATAGGCGCCGACCTGATAGGCGAGGAACATGCCCTTGTAGACGATCGTGCGCGAGGACATGGAAACGGGGTAGAAGCCGTTGTCCCGCCCGTCGGTTTCCGCGTGGATCCGGCTGGAAATGACCTTGCGCAGGATGAACAGGCGCCGCTCGAAAGCGTCGCCGCCTTCCTTGTCGTCCGCCTTCGCGATGAACACCTGGCGATGCACCGGCTCCGTCGCCACGATTTCCGGCGCCTTGGACAGCGAGGAATTGTCGACCGGAACGTCGCGGAAACCGATCAGTTCCTTGCCTTCCTCGGCAATCACCTGGGCGATGATGTCCTCGATATGGGTGCGCAGCTCTTCTTCCTGCGGCAGGAAGAAATGGCCGACCGCATAGTCGCCGGCCGGCGGCAGCTCGACGCCCTTTTCGGCCCATTCGGCGCGGAACAGCGCGTCGGGAATCTGCACCAGCATGCCGGCGCCGTCGCCCATCAGCGGGTCTGCGCCGACCGCGCCGCGATGGGTGAGGTTTTCCAGCATGGCAAGGCCATCGGAAATGATCTTGTGGGACTTCTCGCCCTTCATGTGCGCAATGAAGCCGACGCCGCAGGCGTCATGCTCGTTGCGCGGGTCGTAAAGGCCGCGAGCTTCCGGATAGCCGGACGTTGTTTTACGCGAGCCAGCGGCCTTCGTAACGGCCTCGCCGCCCATACCGGCGGGTTCGGATACAGTGATCCTCTTCATCGCTCAAACCTCCGTCTCGGCGCTCACGCGCGCTCACCAATTCCTATCTAGCATTTCGGGTCCGTGCTGACACCCGTCCGCCCATCCTGCGTTTCGATCCCGCACCGGCATCGCGCCAGTGGGTACCGGATACTGCTCGCGAGGATCGGAACGGGGCCCTGCGCCTGCAGACGCGTCTGCGGATCGTACGGATTTTTCCATGCCGTGCGACCCGAAATGCAAAATAGGACAGCAATGCTGCCCTATTCTTATGCCAGATAGCGAAACTTTTCTCAAGATGCAAATGCAAAAAAATCCGGCGCCGTTTGGTCGAAAATGTCGCCGCGGCCGGCAATCCGGTCACATCCTTTCGTATGCCTCGAGCGTCAATCCCAGTAATTGGCCATGAGCTCGCGCGCCCAATCCGGTTCCCGAAACGCGCCGCGCGGCCGGTAACCGGACCAGACCGGCTTGATGTCGAGCACCGGCGTGCCGTCCACGGCGTCCAGTCCCTCGACCTCGATGCTCAATCCGTCGACCCCGAGCAGCCGGCAGACGCTCACGCCGATCCGGTTGATCCGCATGCGTCCGTGCTGGGCATAGATACCCACGACCGGCCAGTCGGTGCGGCCGCGCGGATGCCTTGCCCCCGCCTCGGTCGGCTCGTCCGTGTGCAGGTGGAAATAAAATATGACCTCGATATGGGAATGCGCATCGAGTCCTTTCAGCGCATCCGGCCCCACGAGGTCGTCACGCAGCACGATCGTCGAGCGATTGGCGCCCCAATGGTCCTTGGTCGCCTCAGCCCGTCCGCCCGCGACGCGCCCCACCGGTTTCATCGCGATCTCGTCAAACGATGTGCTCATCCAAATCCCCTTCCTGCACAGCCCTATTTGATCCTTGAACTGTCGGCCATGGTCGGGCCATTGGTACCGGACATACACTCATCGCGCCACGCGAAGGAAAGCCGAATGTTTTTTGCCTCAGACAACTGGGCGGGCGCCCACCCGCAAATCGCCGACGCCTTGAAGGCTCACGCCGGCGGCTTCGACGTGGCCTATGGCGCCGGCGAACTGGATCGTCAGGTCGAGGCGCGTTTCGCCGAGATCTTCGACCATGAGGTCTCGGTCTGGGTCCTGCCGACCGGCACCGCCTGCAATTCGCTGGCCCTCGCCGCGGTCAACCGTGTCGGCGGCGTCGCTTTCGCGCATCCCGAATCGCATATCCGCGAGGATGAGGGCGGCGCGCCGGAATTTCTCGCCAGCGGCGTTCGCATTCGTCCCGTTCCCGGAAACAACGGCAAGATCGACCCGGCGGCCTTGCGTTCGAGTGTGGAGCCCTTCTCGCCCGGCACGGTCAATCGGGGCCTCGCGCTTGGCGTGTCGATCACCCAGGCAACCGAAATCGGCACGATCTATTCGCCCGGCGAGATCGACGTCATTTCCGGCATTTGCGAGGAATTCGACCTGCCGCTGCATATGGATGGCGCGCGTTTCGCCAATGCGCTCGTCACGCTTGGCTGTTCGCCGGCCGAGATGACCTGGAAACGCGGCGTCGACATGCTCTCCTTCGGCGGCACCAAGAATGGCTGCTGGTGCGCCGAGGCGCTCGTCTTCTTCGATCCCGACATGGCCCGCGACATGCCGCAATTGCGCAAACGCTCCGGCCATCTCTTTTCCAAGTCGCGCTTTATCGCGGCGCAGTTCCTCGCCTATTTCGACAAAGGCCTCTGGCTGGACCTCGCGCGTCACGCCAACGCCATGGCGAGCCGGCTCGCCACCGCCGTCGAGGCGGGATCGAAAACGCGCCTCGCCTGGCAGGTCGAGGCAAACGAGGTCTTTGCCGTCATGCCCGAGGCGGAATTCGACAGGCTTGCCGCGGCGGGCGCCCGGTTCCATCCCTGGGCCAAGACCGCCGGAGACGGCGCGACGCTGGAGAAAGGCGAGAGCATTGTTCGCCTCGTCACCAGCTTCGCCACCGAACCGTCGGACATCGACCGTTTCGCCGCTCTACTGTCCTGATCCGGCAATAATCTTCATCAACTTGTTCTCACACGGAAGTGACAGCGGATAACGCCGCGTTGATTTCCTATTTACTGGTGGGTTTGCGACTCCTCGTCTCGCCGGGCTGCTGAATAACCCGGCACGGATCTTCAGAGGAGTTACCTATGTCCAAAGCAACCAAGACTGTCTTCAGCGGCACCGTTCTCGCCGGTGCTGTCGCCGCCGCCATCTCCGGCGCCCAGCTCGTCACCGCGACCGATGCGGCCGCGGCCAACGTCAAATGCTACGGCGTCGCCATGGCCGGCCAGAACGATTGCGCCGCCGGCCCCGGCACGACCTGCCAAGGCACCTCGACGGTCGATTACCAGGGCAATTCCTGGAAATATGTCGAGGAAGGCACCTGCACGTCGATGGAACTCCCGGACGGCCGCATGGGTTCGCTCGAGCCGCTCGAGCGCGACGTACCGGCCTGATCGCATTCCACAAACGCTGCAAAACGGAGACAACGCCATGAGCAGGACCGTTCCTTCGCAAAGCCGGCAAACGGCTCCGGCATCCCTGGCGCCGTCCCGTTTTGCAGCCCGCACCGCCCGCATCCCGGCTTCGGCCGGGGTCGGCTTCAAGCACACCCATCTCGACGCGATCCTCGCCGACGCCGACCCGGTGGGCTTTCTTGAGGTACACGCAGAGAATTACATGGGCGACGGCGGATTTCCCCATCGTGCGCTGGAGCGCGTTCGCCAGGATTTTCCCCTCTCCCTGCACGGCGTCTGCATGTCGATCGGCGGACCGCAACCGCTGAGCGCGGACCACCTCATGCGCTTCAAGGCGCTTGTCGACCGCTACGAACCCGCGCTGATTTCCGAGCATCTGGCATGGTCCACCCATGACGAGGTCTTCATGAACGACCTCCTGCCGCTGCCTTACACGGAAGCGACGCTCGATCATGTCTGCGAGCATATCGACCACATGCAGGACGTCATCGGCCGGCAGATGCTGCTCGAAAACCCATCGACCTACGTGGTTTTCGAGAATTCGACGATGAGCGAAACCGACTTCATCCGCGAAATCGTGTCCCGCACCGGCTGCGGCCTTCTGCTCGACGTCAACAATGTCTTCGTCTCGGCCACCAATCACGGCTTCTCGCCGATGTCCTATCTAATGGACTATCCGATGGAGCATGTCGGCGAGATCCACCTCGCCGGCCACGCCGTGCAGGAGGACGACGAGGGCGAGCCGCTGCTGATCGACAGCCATGACGCCCCGGTCGCCGATGCGGTCTGGGATCTCTATGCCATCGTCGTCAAACAGGCCGGACCGATCCCGACCCTGATCGAATGGGACTCCGATCTTCCCGACTGGCCGGTCCTGCGCGCCGAAGCCGCCGCCGCGGACCGTATTCTCGACGAAGCCGCGCATTCTTTCATGATGGGCAAGAGCCACGGGAGAACCGGCCATGCCGTCGGCGCCTGACACGCAAGATCTCGACGCCGTCGGTTTCCGCGCCGCGATCCTCGATCCGTCGCGCGCGGAACCGCCGACGGTGACCGGCCCGCGCGGCAAGCAGGCGGTCAAGCGCTTCAACGTCTATCGCAACAATGTCATCGTCAGCCTCATCGATGCGCTGGCCGACATTTTTCCGGCGGTCCAGCGGATCGCCGGCAGGACCCTTTTTCGCGACATGGCGCGCGAATTCGTTCGCGCCCATCCGCCGGCCTCACCGCTGCTGTTCCTCTACGGGCACGACTTCCCGACTTTTGTCGAGACCTTCGAACACGCCGCGCGCATGCCCTATCTGGCCGATGTCGCGCGCCTGGAACGCGCCTGGCTGACGGCCTATCACGCCGCCGACCTGGACCCGCTCGCCCCGCAGGCGCTCGCGGCGATCGATCCGGACTTCCTCGGCGAGGCGACGTTCACCGCACATCCCGCAACGGCGCTCGTGCGCTCGTCCTACGCCGTCTTCGACATTTTCGACGCCAACCGCACCGGCGACCCGGTCGGCAAGATCGACGCTTCACGGCCCCAAAACGTCCTCGTCACCCGGCCCGGCACGGAGGTGACCGTCATCGCATTGCCTGACGGCCATGAAGCCTTCTTCGAAACGCTTCTCCGCGGCGCAACGCTCGGCGAAGCGGCAGAGGCAGGAATGGAAGCCGCCGGAACATTCGACATCAACGACGCGATCGGCGGCATTCTGTCCACCGGCGCCTTTGTCGCCGCGCAGTCGGCTCAATAAGAAGAGGGGAGATCGCCATGGCTGACACGGCGGAAATGAAACACTTTTCTGGAAACGGGATGTCCGGCCCGGTCGGGTCTCTCGTTCGCTTGCATCGCAAGGTCTTTTCAACGCTCGAGGGAGCGCTGGCCGGATGGTTCAACGGCTTCGCGGCCCGCTTCGCTTTCGCCAGCCTGCTGCTCCTCTATTACCTGAATTCCGCCTGGAACAAGCTTGGCGACGGCTTGCTGGGCTTTCTCAACCCCTCGATCGGGGCCTATGCCTCGATCATCCCTCCGGTCTTCGACAGTTACGGCAACGCGGTCGAAGCCGTGCCCTTCTTCCCTTGGGGCCTGATCGTCATTGCCGGGACACTGGGCGAACTGGTGCTGCCGATCCTCGTGGTGATCGGCCTGTTCAGCCGGATCGCCGCGATCGGCATGATCGTCTTCGTGGTCGTCCAGAGCTATGTCGACGTCGTGTATTTCGAGATTACGGGCAAATATCTCGGGGCGATGTTCGACCGGTTCCCCGACGCCATCATCTTCGACCAGCGTATGCTGTGGATTTTCATGCTGCTGATGATCGTGGTCAACGGACCCGGCAAGCTGTCGCTGGATTATCTCCTGCGGCGCCGCTTCGGCTGACAACTCCCCGGATACGGCAAAGAAAAAAGGCGGGGTCTCCCCCGCCTTTCCGCGTCGGGCGCGCCGGTAGGGAGGGGAACCCGGCGCGCGGACGTGTTGACGAATTAGAGGGTCGGATGACGACCGGTGCTTAGTTGACCGATTTGGCCTCGATCTGCTTGGCGCCATCCTTGCCGTTGCTGATCTCGATCTTGCGCGGCTTCATCGCCTCGGGAATTTCGCGTTCGAGATCGATATGCAGCAGGCCGTTCTTCAGTTCGGCGGCCTTCACTTCCACATAGTCGGCGAGCTGGAAGCGACGCTCGAAAGCGCGCGAAGCAATGCCGCGATGCAGGAATTCCCGCTTCTGATCGGTGTTTTCCTCCGGCTTCGCGCCGGCGACCGTCAGAACGTTGGAACGGGCTTCGATGGTGAGATCGTCTTCGGAGAAACCGGCGACGGCCATGGTGATGCGATAGGCGTTCTCACCGGTCCGCTCGATATTATAGGGCGGATAGGTCTGGCCGTTGTTTTCCGGCTGGGCAAGCGTGTCCAGCATCGAGAAAAGACGGTCGAAACCGACGGTGGAACGGAACAGCGGAGAATAGTCGACGTGACGCATGATGTGTCCTCCATTCGATGAGCGACTATGTTTGCGTTTGGCGTTCTCGACCGCCCGGAAAGTGGCACGGTCCCTGACACCAGCGAACCCGTTTCCGGCGTCCGCTGCAGATATTTGGGAATTGCGTTTCCCCCGTTCAAGAGCCGGCAAATCGCCCTCCTTCTTTCCTGAACGCCAGATGAACGTCGCCTTCCGGCTCGGTTCAGGTGGCCGGTGGCAATGTGTCTCCATCGTACGGAGGCGCCGCCCTGACAGAGCGACGCCGGGAACCAGGAGACTCGATATGAAGAAGACAATGATAACCGCCGCCCTCGCCGCGCTCCTGTCCGCAGGCGCTTTCTCGGCTGCGTCGGCCGCACCGGCCTTTTCCGCCCCGCAAGCCGTAACCGGCCAGGCAACCGATCTGGTCCACTACAAGGGCAACAAGAATGGCCACTCTCACAAGGATTGGCGTGGGCATCGCCGCATCCTGCCGCAGCGCGTGGTGGTCCGTTCGCTCTATCAGCGCGGCTATCGCAACATTCGCAATGTGCGCCTCGTGCGCGGCGATTACGTGATGCGTGCCCGCGGCTATCGCGGCCCCGTCAGGCTGGTCGTGGACGGCAAGTCCGGCCGGATTCTGTCGCGCCAGGTCCTGCATCGCGGGCATCACGGCCACCGCCCCGGTTTCAGCCTCCATGGCGGCAACGGCAATTTCACCTATTCCTTCGGCATTCGCTGAGGAATGACGGTTGGCCGGGCTGCATCGTCCCTTCCGGTCCGGTCACGAAGCCGGGAGTGCTGCAAGGCACTCCCGGTTTTTCTTTGACCTTTTGCCGGCCGCCTCCTAACAATCGTCGCCAACCGACAAGGCGGGCTGGAACAGGAGCAATCCGGGCCCGCAAGCGCCGCCCGCCATCCATGACAGAACTCCGGCTCTTCGAGCACAATCCCAATCCAGAAATCCACTCCGACGGCTTCGTCCGCACGCCGGACGGGTTTGCGATCCGTTACGCCGTGTTCAAGGCCGCCGGGCATCGCGCCAAGGGGACCGTGTTTCTGCTGCAGGGCCGCAACGAGACGATCGAGAAATATTTCGAATCGATCGGCGATTTCGTCCGCGAAGGCTTCGATGTCGCGGCCTTCGACTGGCGAGGCCAGGGACGCTCCACCCGGTTCTTCCGGCGCGGCGATGCCGGCTATGTGGAAGGCTTCCAGCAATATGCGACGGATCTGGAGACCGTCTTCAGCGACGTGGTCCTTCCCGATTGCCGCCCGCCCTATTTCATCGTCGCCCATTCCACCGGGGCGCTCGCCGCCCTCTATGCGGCTCCGGCCATGGTCAATCGCGTCCAGCGCATGGTTCTGCTCGCGCCTTTCCTGGGACTGCCGGCCTCGCCCTCTTACCAGTGGATGACCCGCGCCGTTTCGCGGTCCATGAGTTTTCTCGGTCTCGGCAATGTCTATGTCGCCGGCGGTCCGGCCGACCGCATGCGGCGGCCCTTCGAGACCAACCGCCTGACGTCGGATGCCCATCGCTACGCGCGCAATATCTCTATCCCGATCCGCTTTCCGGAGCTTGCCCTGGGTGGGCCTTCTGCCGCCTGGATGGCAGCGGTCACCGACGCCATCGAAACGGTAAGCGACCCCGTCCATCTGGCAAAGACCGTCATCCCGACCCTCGTCTTCATCGCCGGCGACGACCGCGTCGTCTCGAATGACGCGACGCGCCTTCTCACGGACAATCTGCGGTCGGCTTCGGTCCTGACCATCGATGGCGCGCGCCACGAGATCCTTCAGGAAAAGGATATCTTCCGCGAACAGTTCTTCGCGGCGTTCAACGCCTTCGTGCCCGGCACCGGACAGGTGGTTCTGGAAGCGCTCAGCGATTGAGGATGTCGAGCGCGGCTTCGTGCAGGGCCGGCGTCGCCGCCGCGATGATATCGCCGCCACCGACCGCATTGCCGCCTTCGAGGGTCGTCACAACGCCCCCCGCCTGCTCGATCAGCGGGATCAGCGCCGCGATGTCATAGGCGTTCAGCCCGGGATCGACCACGATATCCGCAAACCCCGCCGCCACCATCGCGAAGGCGTAGCAGTCGCAGCCATAGCGGGCGAGTTTCACCTCGGTTTCCAGCCGGTTCCAGGCGTCGCGCTTCGCGCCCGTCCCGAAGAGGGCCGGCGTCGTCGTGAAGATCGTCGCGTCGGAAAGCGCGTGGTGCTTGCGCGTCGACAGTCGCACAGGCGCAGCATCGCCACGGATCAGCATGCTCTTTTCGCCATCGGCAACGAAGAACTCGCCGGTAAAGGGCTGCGACATGAAGCCCGCGGTCGCCACGCCGTCGACCCGGAGCCCGACAAGCGTCCCCCAGACCGGCAAGCCGGATATGAAGGCGCGCGTCCCGTCGATCGGATCGATGATCCAGACATGCGAGGCGGTCTCGCGCACCGCGCCGTGCTCCTCGCCGATAATGCCGTGATCGGGATAGGTTTCCTCGATCAGTGCACGGATAGCCGCTTCGGCATCGCGGTCGGCCGCGGTGACCGGGTCGAACCCGCCATCCTCCTTGTTCTCCACCAGGGCGCTGGAGCGAAACAGCGGCAGCGTCTCGGCCGCTGCCGCTGCGGCAAGGCGTTGCATAAAGGTGACATCGGGGAGAATCTCGCGGGTCATCCGCGCTTTGTGGTCAAAAACCTGTGCGGAGACAAGTGAATTCTCCGTCGAATGCTGCATCGCACATTGACATTTTTGCGTTGCAGCATACTCTGGAGGCCGGCAATTCGTTGCCACGCCCTCCTTGGGCGTTTCCTCCCTAGACTTTGGCCGCATCGCTTTTTTTGATGCGGCCTTTTTTTGCGGCCTGGGTCTGCGCGTTATTCGGCAGCGATCGAATAGTCGAAGAAATGGCTGTCCGGCAGCGACATCAGCTGCGAGACGAAGCTGGCGATATCGTCCTGCAGCACCGGGAAGGACGGCTTCCGGATGATCGTGCGCTCGTCCATGTAGAGGCCGCGATTGACCTCGATCTGAAGCGCATGCAGCCCCTTGAGCGGGCGTCCGTAATGCTCGGTGATGAACCCGCCGGCATAGGGCTTGTTGGCCGTCACCAGGTATCCCATCCCCGAAAGGATCTCGATTGCCGCCTGCGACAGATCGCGGCTGGCGCTGGTGCCGAACCGGTCGCCGACGATGAAATCCGGTCGCACGCCTTCCGGGCCGTAGCGCACCGAGGCCGGCATGGAGTGGCAGTCGATCAGCACCGCGAAGCCGAATTCGCGATGCGTCTGGGCCAGCAATTCGCGAAGCGTCTGGTGATAGGGCTTGTAGATATTGGCGATGCGGCTCTGCGCCTCGGAAACCGGAATGCGGTTGCGGTAGATCTCGACGCCCTCGGAGACGACCCGCGGCACGGTCCCGAGCCCCCCCGCGACCCGGATAGAGCGCGAATTGGCATAGGGCGGCAGCCTCTCGCCGAACATGCGCGGATCGAGCTCGTAGGGTTCGCGGTTCACGTCGAGATAGGCGCGCGGGAAATGCGCCATCAGCATCGGCGCGCCCAGCGGCACCGCGCCGGAGAACAGCTCGTCGACGAAATAATCCTCCGAACGCCTGATCGAGACGGCGTCGAGGCGGCTCATCGCAAGGAAACGGGGCGGGTAGACACGGCCGCTATGCGGCGAATTGAAGACGAAGGGAACGCGCTGTTCGGCCGGTTGGCGGACCTCGAAGGCCGGATGCTCCGAGAAATCGGGATCGCAATTCATAATGGCTGCCGGTTCGATTCGCTGTTTCCCGTTTCGGTTTTTGGAATTGTTGACAGGTGGTTCGCGGCCTGTCCACCCTTTGTGGCATGTCGGCCGGGCGAAATCCCTTGCCAAGATAGGACGTTTCGGCGTGAAATAAACCCGATATTTACCGTCCCCGGCCATGACTGGGGCATTGGAAATGCCTTGCCGCCGGCCGTGCGGCGCAGCGAACGGATCAGTCATGAATCGAATTCTTCTCGCCGAAGACGACAACGATATGCGCGCCTTTCTCGTCAAGGCGCTGGAACGGGCCGGCTACCAGGTCATCGACTACGACAACGGCGCAAGCGCCTACGAGAGACTGCGCGAAGAGCCCTTCTCGCTGCTGCTGACCGACATCGTCATGCCGGAGATGGACGGCATCGAACTCGCGCGCCGCGCGACCGAACTCGATCCCGACCTGAAGGTGATGTTCATCACCGGTTTCGCGGCCGTTGCGCTCAACCCGGATTCCAATGCGCCCAAGGACGCCAAGGTCCTGTCGAAACCGTTCCATCTGCGCGAACTGGTTTCGGAAGTCGACAAGATGATCAAGGCGGCCTGACCGGCTTGATCGCGACGCCATATTTGTGACATCCACACTATTGACCGGCCGCCGCTCTTGTGGTGTATGCGCGGCTCTGTGACGACTGCCGGAAAGCCGCAAACGGCTTTTCACCCGCCTTCGCCACAACATCCGGATACGGGCGGTTAGCTCAGCGGGAGAGCACTACGTTGACATCGTAGGGGTCACTGGTTCAATCCCAGTACCGCCCACCATTCCTTTCAAGGACTTATGATGCGCTTGCGAAGTGCTCGTTAGGTTCAGTGAACCTGATAGCCGCGACATACCTTGGTTTTTGCAGGATGTTTGGCTCGCTCTACTCCATCAAGGCACGACAAACGATATCGACACGGTTGTGGCAGCAGATTTTCGCATTTTGGGGATAGCTGTTATTCGGCAATCGGAGACACCTTTCCGGGGAGCAACTTCCAGCACACGACTTCGATTTTCGATCGGATGGCGTTTCCACACCTTACAACCGATCGTTTTTTGGGTCTAACCGCCCTGCCGGAAATTCTGCCGTTGATAACATCGACAGCTTTCAACCCAAATCTGCCATGCGGTAGTTTTTCGATTAACGATCCGTTCTGCACCCCAAATCGGACTCTTACCAGCGGGCAGCGAGCCGTCTGCTTTTGACCCGAAACGGACATCTTGGTGCAACGCAGCTAACGACAGCACTGAGCCCAAATCGCGTGATGCTACGCCTTGCGCGAATGTCGGCTTAAACACATCCGTTGTGACGGCACGGCAGCGCTGCTTTAGCAACTGCGAGATACATACGTTTAGTCCGCGCCAATTTAAATCTTGCTGATTCAAATAGTTTCGTTTTAGCGTAGAGAAGCATTTCAAAAGAAGGCCAAGAGTACGACGCAATGTTGATAAGCCGGCGCAGATTTACTCAAATGGCTGGAGCTTCAAGTATACTCTCAACAACTGGATTGGTTCGGCCGGCTTTCGCCGCCGGTGAGAGTTTTGCATGGGTTGGCAGCGACAGCCTGGCGGGCGACATTGCCAGCACTGGGGAAATAGACGACATGATTGCGGAGCTCAATCAAACGCGGTCCCGTATTCAACTGGCTAATGACGATACGTTGAAAGAGCTAAGCAGTACTATCCACGATGGCGCCCTTAAAGCGAAGACACAAGCCGCAGCGGCTACAGCTATCGACTTGCAGCAAGCAAACTCCGACAAGCTGATTTCTACAGTTGGCTTGGTCGTGTCCGGCATCAGCCTGGGGCTACTGTTTGTAACCGCGACACCGGTTTGGGTCGTCGTTGGTGCAGGCCTGGTAATCAGTGCAGGTGTGCCCTTTGCCTTGTCTTTGGCCGCCGCGTCCAAGTCCGGAAACGTCGGCGACGGGGTTGCGGTTATGAGCAGCTTTAGTGCGGGCCGTATGAGCCTTATTGCTTCTGGCCAGGGAGTTTCGTCAGCAGCAAAGCTCAGCGGCCGTGTTTTCGGGGGCTTTGCTGTTTGCATCGATCTCGTGCTCGCTATTCGCGCGTGGAACAACGTCGACAGCATTCGTAGCCAGATCACACTATTGAACAACGAAGCCGCTGCGCTGGAAGCAGAGGCGAAACTTATGAAATCTGATCTTAACTACTTCCGCCAAACGCGCCTGATCCAGATCGACGAAAGCATCGCCGGACTGACGTACCTAAAAGACCTGACATCCATTCCAAGACCAGCTAGCCCTGGCACAATCATACTTCCTTAGTGCTACAATATTTTAGTATAACTGATAAAAAGGAGCGATTAAGGCTAACAGAGTTAATTTTTCGCAATAATAAGTAGTAAAACTCTATTATCGCCGCGTAAGCAAGATCGATCGCGACAATAATACAAACTACAATTCTATGAAATAAAGCGTAGAAATGAATTCTGTTCTATAACCTTGATGTTTTCTCGATCCCCGCGATCTACGTTCTCGACATTTACAATAGAGGTAGTACGAAATGACCTCTGGCAAACCAATACCTATTAATCCTGCAAAGACCACCGCCTGGTCCTCTGTCTTCAAGCGCGAGCTAACGTCCCCCATCACAGTCACGCGCCGCGGCTTCGTCATAGGTGGTTTGTCTGCATTTACCCCGGTCTCAGTCTCGGTCGCGATGCCGGTGCTGGACATCACGGTCCACACCGACGCAATCGCCTTTAACTTCGCGGGCCGAACCTACCATATGAGGCGAACTGGATTTGGTGTTGCCCATGGCGTTGAGGTCTCGCGCGATGGCGGGTCTTGGACGCTTCGATTCGCGAGGCTTCGCGTCGTCGGTCTGTCAGAAGACCTTTCGATTACCCTGAGAATCGCACGGCATACTACCGGTTGGCATGTTTCGGGCCAAGCTGCGCGTCGGTACGCCAGCTCCAGTTGGGTGCCGTTGCACGATTGGTTAATTGGTTTATCGCTGCTCGATCTCGCGCCCCGCTACGAGCCAAGCGCGCGCGACCCACGCTTCAAAATCGACCCGGCGCAGGGGACGCTGTCAATGGCATCTTCTGGCGCGCTGAGCTTTACCACCAAAGCGCCGCACCGCATTGCCGTAGCGCCGATCGCGCTGGACGTCAAAACAACAACATGGTCCCACCCGACTAAGCCAGCAGATGGCTGGAGCATTTTGTTCGAAGACGCTGCGGTGGCGGACTCCCAGATCCGCGCGTCCACGCTAGGCCGGGGGATGACGCTTCACCCTATTCTGACCGGCGCAGGCGCAGCCGTGCTTCATTTGCCACCCAATCGGCGCAAAGCTGGCCTGATCTTTTGGGATGGACCCGCGACCTTGCGCGCCACGAATGGAGCCGAAGGCAGTGCTGCCGATATTCACGCGGATATTGCGCGCGCAGTTCTTCGCACCGGCCGTGGGGCGCCCGGCCTTCGCCTTTGGGCGCCGCCGAGCGATCTGCGCGCCAAGGTCGTAGTTGGCCAGACAGAGTTCATCCTTGTGGGCCTCAAGCACCCCCAAGCCACTGGCCAGGACTTCGAAATCGAGATCCTTGGCGGGCGGGCCGCCCCTCTGCGCACCCAATTCGGTCTTAGGCGGCTCCGGCACGGCATTGAGGGCGCCGATTTCAGCGAGTGGGAGTTCCCTGACTCTCCGGTGAAGCTGCATCTAGCGCAGCCCGAAGCCGTGTTGGAGCTTGCGAAGGCGAAGGGGAGTGCGACAGGCAAAGACGGCTTTAGCGCCGGGCCTGGAGATGACGTCGGCGTGGAAGGCGGTGTCGATACCAGTGACGGCGACGGTGCTGTCGGCGAGGTCGATAAGGGCGTTATCGCAATTGATGCGACCAACGCCTCTTATGCCGTTGATGTCTCAACTTCACTTCTGTCCATGTTCCGGGCGCGCGATCTCTTCGACGCAAAGTTCGGCTTCTCGCAGTTTGCGCTTGTTCGTGACAAAACGCTGCCGTCGGGCGCCGAATTGCGCCCCTTTGGCAGCGCGCAGAATCCGTCGCTCTTGGTGGTGCATTTCGGGGCGCAGCACGTCGAAGAACAAGTATATCTCACCGAGCCAACTGCGGCTGATGGTGCGGTGTCCGAAGCCCGCGCCTCGGGTCCATCCCGCGTGGCCTTCCGCATCGACGAGACACACGAACCCTGGCAGCTGACGCTGGAGCAGTTTACAAAGTGGAATGGCCTTGCACTGAACGTGTCAGGCCGTGCCTTTTCCGAAGATAGCACTGTCCAAGAGCAGCTCGACTATGTGGGCATTGGGAAGGGGATCGGGCGACGGCGCGCGATGGAGCTTATCCGCGCCAGTGTAGAGCGGGACCGGGTTATGGACACCGCGCGTCCGGACAGCCGCCACATCACGACGGCGCTTGAAGTCCGGAACCGGATGATCCTGTCGCCGTCTGCGACTGGATCGCAGGTAATGGCGCTTGCCACTGATACGGATGAAGGCCGCCTACGCGGCAACCAGCTCTGGAGCGCGCGCGTGGTGCCCGCGCCACCATCGCGGAAGACGCTCGCGCCAAGTAGTGAAACCGATGCTGAAGTAAAGGTTGATGGGGAATCCAAGACCCTCGCCCCGCCCAGCGACGATATTGCCACAGCAGCCGCCCGCGACCTGCGGGTAGTTTGGGTCCGCGGAGTCGATCTGGGCTTCCTCCACAGCGCCAACGTCACACTAAAGGACAACATCCCGCCATGGGCGCCAGATCCCGACCTCGAAGGCCAACCCTACACGTTCGAACGCGCCGTCAGCTATAGTCAGATGCGAGAGATGATGACGATGACGTCGATTCCCGCACTGATGGCCAAACGGCGGATCATCGCGTTTCACCGCGGCACCGAAAATCAAGCCACGATCGACGAAATCAAAGCATTTTACGACCCTAAGAGCCCCGTCGAGCCGCCTGATCTGGTGTTTACCGATGACCCCCACGGTCAGGTCGTCGCCGTGCCGGAAGGCTATACATATCCTTGGTCGATCCCCCTTCCTTCAATGAAAAATGCAGGCGGACAAGACCCAAGCACCCAGGTCGGCATCGCGGTCCCAAAGACGCTTGGTCCCTCGAAGCTTGTGATCACACCATGGGGCGGCTCTTTCCAGTCGCGGACGGTGTTTGAGCCCTATGCGCCTGAGCCGGTAAACCTGCCTGAGCCGGTAAACCCGCCTGTAGAGAAGAAAACTAAAACTCCGGCCTATCCTGGCGCGGATTGGGGCCCTGCCCTCAACCTCGAGCTGATCCAGCAGCATATCCACCTGGGTGAGGACATCTTCGTCGTGACCGCTGACAAGGGCTTCCTGATGCCCTTGGGCCACCGCGCCACTTATGTCGAAGTCACCCGGCGCATGTTCACTCCTAATGCGGCTCATCATCCAAATGCCCAAGAAGTTGACCAGACGGCCTACCCAATCAAGACCAGCTACCTTGCGGTTAACCGACCGGATAAGACCTTCCCCGCCCTTGGCCAGCCCTTTAAAGGGCGCGCTGGGCCGGGCCGGCAGCGGATCAGATTCCTTACCACCATATCGCCGCCCATCAGGAATCCGAAAGCAGGCGATGAGGCGGAGAAGGTGCAGGCAGGCAGGGTGCCGAAATTCGCCAATGATCAAGAGCTGGTTTTCTGGCCGCGGCTTACCCCCGGGGACGAGGCAGGCGGCTCGGACCTCTTGTGGGAGGTCATGATCGACGATGATCCAGAGCCCCACCGCCTCCCGTTGCTCTTTGTAAATAATTCCGTCGCGCAGAATCCGGCGCTCACGCAGCAGGTGGTCGAGTATTACCGAAATGGGGGTGCGCCCAAGTCGGCGCGCACGATCCAGAGCGGTGGCCAGCCGCACCGATTCGCGACGGAATCCTCCGAAAAAGATACGCGGTTCAAGACCCGCTCCATGCTCATGTCCGTTACAGGCCATGCCCGGGGCGAAGCACCGGTTTTCAAGTCGCTTTTTGGCGCTCCCGCAAATGCTGTCCGGGAAGGAGTCGAGGATTTCTCGATCACGTCGGTTATGGAGGGGGCGGACCAGCCCGGATTCTACCCCATCCTTGAAAGCGCAGTGATCCAGGTTCAGTCGATCGACCGCATGCTGGGCCGCGCGAACGGGGCCACCAACGTCGCCTACAACCGGCAATGGGTCGACAGCGGTTTCGAAAAGGAGGCGAACCCGTCCGAGCTTTACCTCGATGTGCTGGACCGGCTGCCCGTCGACTTTTCCTCCGACAGCACTGCGGCGGGGGGCTTTGCCAAGCCCAATATGGACGTGGCTCATCTGTCGCGCATGAAAGGCCCCATCGGCGGCATCAAGCGCTACGAGAGCCCGGAAAAACAGGCTTTAGCCAGCCGAAGCGCCCCCGGCGGGGCCCGAAGTGCCGCTAGCCAGGGGATCTTTGACCCGAACGAGTTTTTGGGAGGCGCGGCCAATTCCAACTTCCTGGGGCTTTTCACGCTGCAATCGGTGCTCAAGGCCGCCCGGATGGAAAAAGGTGCGCCCGAGATCACCGAGCAGACCTCCTACGATGTTGAGGAAGGCACCGGAAAGAACGCATTCAAGAAGCTTGAGCGCGCCATCATAGGCGACGGTGAAACCACAGGTGTTAAAGGCGCTATTGAGGCCGCTGTAGAAGCCTTTCAGGATACACTTGCCAGCGCTTTCGCGGGCATTGCGGGGCCGGATGGACAAATCGACATAGGCGATTTTTACCCCGATCTCGAAAACGCGCTTGGCAAGCTTCGCACGTCGCTGGACATAGCGGAAACAGAGGCCAGAAAGCTCAGCAGCGGCCTCCCGGACATTTCCGACGACACGAACCAGGAGATCCGGAAAGCCCGCGACAAGCTTGGCAATGTCACAGCCGGGCTGGTGTCGGCTGTCAAGGATGTCGTCGCCGCGATCGACGCCATTATCGAGGATCCGGTGCCACAGGTCGTCGATTCCGCGATCGAGGAAATCCGTGGCAATTGGCACACGCTTCGCAAGGTGATGGTTGGCGACCTCCAAGCGCTCATACGGGGCGCGCTTGACGAATTCCTAGACGAATTGCTTTTTGAAGCCTTCCGGGAAGCGCTGCCCTTCCTGGAGCTAATCGATAGTGTGGGCCAGACGCGGGACGAGGCCGCGCAGTTCATCGCTGTACTGATGGGCTATGCGCGGCGGTCCGAGGTCGAGCTTCGCGCCGAGGTGCGGCGCCGGGTGAACGCGGGACTGGCCCCTCTTCCCGGAAAACCGACGGCCTCACAAGGCGAGATCGATGAGTATATCAACGCCACTGTTGCTGGCGACACCGATCGGCTGGCGATTCTCTTTGAGGAGGACATGCGCGATTATCTCGATGGTAGGTTCGACGAAGAGACGAAGCTGCTTGAGCACGTCGCTGAAAGTCTTCTGGCCGAACACTTCGGCGTACCACTCGAGCAGCTCTATCAGCGCGCCCGCAAGGTCCGCCGGCTGATCTTCGACCAGGCAGATGCAGGCCAAGAAGCACTGATCGATGCGTTGGCCGAGCTTGTGCGCGCGGCGATAGAGGCGGCCCTAAAAAGCGGCGCGCTCCGCGAGATCTCTACCGCGTTCGAGGCCGCAACAGATCTGTGCAAGCAAGCCACAGCGGAGATCGCAGGCCTGAAGTTCGAGGCTGGCGCCGCTGTTCCGAATCCGACGCCGCTCTTTGGGCAATTCGATGCCGCTGAGGTAGAGCTCGTCAAGGTCCGCGACAAACTTCTTCAGATCAGGCTGCCCGCCAAGCCCGCCGGGCTGACCAGCGCGCGCGCAAAAGCCTTGGCAGCCATCAAACGGCTCTTGGTGCGGCTTGACGAGGGCAAGTTTCTGGCACGCGAGATGGCCGCTCAAGTCAAAGCGCGGGTCGAGGATGCAAACGCCGCCAGCACAGAAGCCTGCTTGGCCCTGTCTGATCTTGAACCTGTGGGGCAGCTCTTCAAGCTGCAGGCAACCTCGCTTGCGATGTTGGGGGATGTGGGTGCTGCGCTCAAAGCCCTCATTGACGAGGCCGATGCGGCCACCAGTCTGCCCGAACGTACTGCTTTTCTGGAGGCCGCAACGAAAAGCGGGCGCGCCGATGATCTGGCCGCGATCAAGACGGGTGTCACCGACGCCACACAGACGCTGGGCATTGCGATCAAGCACGCGGTTGGCCTTGGACAATCCACTGACTTCGCATCGCTGACGGCGCTAAAGGACGCTGTGAAGGCCAACGCCGAACCTTTCGGTGCTTATGCCCGGGACTTCGAAGCCGCTCTCGGGCAAATCCAGACCGAAGCCGCATCGCTTGCGTCACAGATCGATTCCATCAACACTCCCGAGGACGCGATAGCCGTTGTGCGGCTTGCGCGTGACTTTGCCGCACGTGAGAGCAAGGCGGTCGCGGGATTCCTCTCGCAGGCCACGCGCTACGGCGACGATCTTCTGGCCGATGTCGAGACCTGGCTGCTGTCGATCCTCGGCCAGGCCCTCGGTCTTGCGATCCCGCTTTACAGACAGGTCGCCTTACCGGTTCTCCGCACAGTTCAGAAGGCGCTCATCGTAGACAATGTTCCGACGGCATTAGGCTACTTTGTGCGCAGGGATATTACCCGCGAGCTGGTAAGTGCAGCGGTCGCGGTCGAGACCGAAGTTAAGGCAATGGAAACGCTATTGGAGGACGTGCAGGCAGGGGCCGGCTTCAACGACGTTAGATCCAGGCTTTCCGACTTTATCCGTATCCCGTTCGACGCTGCAAACACGCCGGGGGCGGCGAAACCCATGGCGTTGCCCGGTGCTGTGTCATCCGTCCGCGAGCTTGCCGAGCTGCTGCTTGCGGGGCAATTCAGCGATATTGTTTCGCTTGAGCAGCTCAAACACGAGATTGAGGCTGCCATCTTGTCGCTGCTGCCGGTGAAGGTCGGTGTCGTTTTCCCCTGGGCCACGCCAATCGGCGATTTCCCTCCGGGCAAACCGATCTTCGAAGTTGCGACGCCGAGGACGCAGAATGAGGACGGCGAAAAGATCCTCAATGCGGATCGCTATTGGACAATCGACGACGGCAAGGGGGGGGAGGAAAACCTTCGCAATGTGTTCTATGAAGAGCTGGCGACACCCAACAGTATCACCGAGGCCGATTTCCAGAAGCGCAAGGGCGATCTGGTACTCGACGCAGGGGCCAGCTATCACCTGATTACGGGCGACCGGCAGTATTGGGCCGACGCCTGGTTGCACCCCTTCACGCTTAACATCCTACCCGGATTCGATATCGTGAAGCTGCACTTCCGTGCTGCTAAATTCACCGCCGGGAAGGACAAGAGCACGCGTGTGTCAGTCCTGCCGGAGGATTTCGAGCTGGGCAAGCAGGTGCAGTTCATTTCGGCGCTCACCTCCTATCTTTCGGGTGGCGGCAAGCAGGGGCCCTATTACGACATCAATCTCCTGCCCCCGCAGATCGAAGTGGGTGTACGCTATAACCTGCCGACCATCCCGCTTGGTCCTATCATATTCTCTCAGGTGTCGATAAATGTCGCGGCCATCTTGCCTCTGGCCGAAGGCGAGCTGCTCTTCAAGGCCTCTATCGGGCGGCGCAATCGGCCGTTCCTCATCTCGATTCCGCCCTATGGTGGCGGAGGTCATATCGGCATGACCGCGAATTCCCGAATCATCGGGTTCGAGGCCTCGATGGAATACGGAGCCGTCGTGCCGCTCGATCTAGCGCTAATCAAGGGCCACGGGCAGGTGACCGCTGGGGTCTATATCTCCAAGACCATCGGCGGGCTGACGGTGTTCTCGGGCTACCTGCGCGCGATAGGCGAAGGGTCCATCGGGATTTTCGGCATTGCTGTCCACATCGAATTGTCACTGACGCATGTGAACGGAAACATGATCGGGCGGGTCTTTGTCGCTTTCACCTTCAGTGTGGGCTTCATCGATGTAACCTTCTCCTTCGAAATCGAGCGCCAGATCAACGGCTCACGGGAAAAGAACGCAGAGCGCTTTGCTGCCTACAATGCTGCCCCCCTGATACCGTCGGAACGAAGCCCCATCCTTGTCCATTCGCCCCCCCGAATGACCCGGTGGACCGACTACCAAGCCGCCTATCCGGCGGGCCTGATTTTACCTGGAACTGTCGCTGAGGCCCAGGGAGACACGCGATGACGACAAAAGCGGCACGCGCCCTTGGGTTCGATGTTTCGACCGTGCCCGACGGGATCGAAAAGGTGGGGCAGGACACGATGGCGCGCGTCAGTCTGGTCTTTCGTCCCAATGGCAAGGGCAACGGCCTCGCCCTGCCCGATATCGTAACCTCTGACCGGCTCGGCGAACTTTTTGGCAGCGATTGGACAGATCTGAGCGACGAAGTGAAGACGGCGCTCAGAAATCAGTTGGCCTATGACCCGAACGACTTCACCCTGCCCGGAACCTGGCGCAATCCGTACAACAAGGGTGTTCCCGAAACGCTCAGCGACGACAAAGCGCGCGTCGCGATCTGGGATGACGAGGGGCTCAATGGACGCAAATCCATTGCGGAGGCCATGATCGACAACCTCGCGGCCTGGCTGCGCCGCCTGCCCGAGCATCTGCACTACGCCGCGGGACACACCGGGATTTATGCCGAAGCCATGTCGCCCCCCGCGCCGGCGCCTATAAACGACGGAAAAGACTGCCTCGAAATCAACGGCAACCGTGTATGTATTCCGGACCATATTCGCCGTCGTGTATTTCGTGGCGACAATCCGTTCGACAAGGCGAAGACCTCGGGTATCGATGACCCCGTAGAGATCATTGTCGAGAACGCCTTCAATACGCCGGTTACGGAATGGACGCTGCCCGATGTCGCGGACACCCAAGGTCTCGTCAAGCGAGATCCCAACGGCGAGGCCTGGCCAATCGAGCAAGTTAAGGCGTTCTGGTACGCAATGTTCACGGAAGACGAGCTGCGCGATCTGGCGCGTGCGCTGCTCTTCCCCGACGACCCGCAGGGCCAGCGCACGGCCGAGCAGAAGAGTGCCCGGGATCCCGCACGGGCGACCTTACGCACTGACGCGGCCAGCGCCATGGCTGCCGGCATGGCTGAGATCAAGGTCCAGGAGATATTGGCCAGCGTCGAAAACATTGATGCGCTGGACAAGGACCGGACTTTACCCTTTGCCAAAGGCCTCTCAGCCGAGGATATGATTGGAACGGTATACGGACGCCTCCTCGGCACGGTTCGCGCCTTCCCGACAGGCGGCGCGGACATCAAGAGGACGGAAGCCGCGGCCGCGGAAGAGGCGGCATCCGAGGAAAAAAAGGCCCGCTTCGACCACGATGCTGATAACTGGCTCCCCCGCACGCTCGAGCCCGGGCTGATCGGCCTCCTGGCGGAGGAAATCCAGGCAGAGACGGCAGCGGTTGACGAGGCCCAGCCAGAGACAGCCGCCGATGCGGAAGCCGGGGAGGACACGCCCGAACCGGATCCGGACCTGCCCCCGCGTCGCACGGCGCTAGAGATTGCCGAGTTGGCCGAAAAGCGGCGGGCCGCTACCGTGCGCTCGATGCTCTATGAGACGCTCGATACGGTCAGTTCGCTCGGGCACCGCGTTGCGAAAGATGGCGACGAAGACCAATCCTACGATCCTCTTGCGTTTGTAGAACAAAAAATTGGTGACCTCCGGCCTGGATTTGGCAAGCTTCTCTTCGAGGTGGAACGCCGAAACCTCACGGCACAAGCCGATTTGGAAGCCGAAGAAATGGCGCTTTGGCAAAAGGCCTTCACCGGAGAAAAGCCTGATCCGGTCAAGTCGGACCTACCATTGAGACTCCGAGGTGAGATCAATGCCAGCGAAGCGGTCGAGCGCGCCTTTGCCGAGCCGGGGAGCCTTGCGCTCGCGGACGATACGGAACTTCTGCGCGAGGACGTGAAATCCGCGGCCGAGACCACGACCTACCGCGATTTTGTCGAGGTTCTCGCCGCGTCTAAACTCGCCTGGCGCAAAAGCAATGGCGTGGTCGAGGACGGCCGCGACTCGGACGCACCGCAGCGTGCTCTCAAGCGCTTTCAGGAGATCTACGCGCACCCGGTGCTGGCGCGCGGTCTGGGGCTAGTGCGCGACTATCACGTTAAGCTGGACGAACTCAGCGAGTTTGATCGCGGCTTTCTGCGGATCGGAGCCCGGGCGATGCTGCTTAACGCTCATACGCAGACCGCCGCCTACCTTGACAGTTCGAAGTCCGGGTCATTTGCCTTCCGCCCGGCCGGGCGCGATGAATGGTTCGCGGAGAAACCCGATCCCACGGATGGCTTGACCAATCTGGCGGCGTTGCGCGGCGACGGGACGGCGCGATATACACTGCAAACTGTAGACGAGCAGCAGCTTCTGCGGGCCACCGAACAAGCCGCGCAAAGCTCCGCCGATGCGCTGGATGAGGGGCTCGATCCAGCTGGCATCGACACCTCATTGCCTGCGATGCGACTTTACGGGATTGCGCTGATCGACCGCGGGCGGCTTGAAGCCGAAACAAGCCGCAAGGCCGCCGCGCAAGTGGCGCGCAATTGGCCTGGGAATAAACCGCTCTTGGCTTTCGCCGAGAACCTCACGATTGGCCAACGGATCGATATCGGCATCGCGCAGGGGGATCGCACCGTCTGGTTCAATCCCGGCGCACGCGACATCACCTATAGTAACCGGCCAGAGCACAAGATCCTTCTGCCGCAAACGTATAACACCGCTGATGACGGGATGGAGGATATGCGTCACCGCACCTCATCGTTCGTCACGCCGGTTAACCGCTACGTGGACCACCCAGACGCGGTCGAGTTTGAAGATCGCACCAAGTCCGCACTTGTTGGGGGCGCCGCGGATATCGTCGCCCAGCAGACGCTTGCCACATGGTTTGGGCGATCGTTCCTGCAGCGGCGCGCACCCGATCAAGAGTTTCTACAAGAGGACTTCTTTGCTCCGATGCGCGATGCGGGCGAAAGCCCGTTGCCGCTCTTCCTGGATTACTACGAGCCGAGGCCGACCGGCTCTGTCCCGTTCCAAGGCGTGGCCTCTGGGGTTGCGCCGCTCATCGAGCGGGTTGGCTATTTCGCAGGCGCGCGTCCGGTCTATATCAACCGCGGCGGCCCCACGATTGAAGAGGCGTGGCGCGCCTATGATGGCCTGAATGGAAACAAAGCGCTCCGCCTTGGCCGCGGTGGTGCCAAGACCGCCTTCCGCTTTGGGCGAAATGAACCCATTGCCGCGCCGGAGGTCCTGATCTCTGATGTGATGCAAGGCCCCGCCAAAGAGCCACTCTATTACAGCCACGAGCCGGGGAAGCAGCGCGGTGCGGCGGACCCAGATCGTATCGACGTCATCACACAATGGCCCGGCAACTCCGTCGAGCAAATGATCCTACGCAGCACGACCGAGGATGACGCGCAGGTTTCCACCGACGATATCGAGATCGTGCAGCGCTTCATTGTGCCACCGCGGGTGGACATCACCACCGCTGAGTTCGCGGGACTACTCATGGGCGCCACCCCAGAAACGGGTGCGGACGGTACCAACGTGCCCGCCGGGATGTTTGACGGCGATGACGTGCACCAAGTCAGCTGGACCGGCGGATTCCCGATGGCTGAGGGCGGCGGAGAGGCGGTCGAGCCAGTTCAGCCCACCGGCAACGATCCCGACCCGCTCAACCTCGGCGCAGAAGAAAACCTGACCGGACGCCGTTCCAAATCTGACCGCGGGGCGGTGTTCCGCAAGAAGGCCAGCCGTCGCCCGCAGTATCCTTGGTATCCTGACCCGCTGGCGAACGTGCTCTGCGTCATGCCCGTCCGGGATGGGGAACCGCTCTTGTCCGAGCCGGTGCGCGTGCAGGTGCTCGCAAGCGGAAAACCATGGCCCAACCTACACCCGGCGCTGATCCAGCTCATGCGCAAAGGGGCAAACTCCGCCGCGGAGACCGGCTTCACTGGCAAAGAGCACAAAGGCGATGGCATATTGCTGCGCACCGGGACCACCCGTATTCCGTTCATGGCGGACAGCGTACCTACTATTGGGATCTGGCTCGACGATGGGCGCAGCTGCGAACTGATCACTTGGTTTGCACCCGCCCGAGGCGAAGAGATCGCCTCGCATAACCTCATTCAGCTGCTTCACCAGTCCCAGTCATTCGGGCTTGAGCGGTTTGCAGCAAGCAAGGCGCTCTTTGGCAACGGGGCAGACCTGAAGTCCATAGAGGCGCCGCTTTTAGAAACGCTCAACACTACGCCCGTGCATGGATTGGTCAACTTCACGCGCCTGTCGCTGCAGAGCGCCGTTCAAAAGCCCCTAGTCGCTCCTGATCTCGAGACTGTGGATGGCGCCTCTAAGCTCGGCTTTGCCCGCCTCGACATATCCGAAGCCATCGCGGATATCATGCAGGCGCAAAGCGCCATCAGCCCTAAGCAGGCCGCGATACAGGCTCTGGAAAATATCGATACAGCCAAACTGATCGAGACTGAAGGTGGTGAATACGGACCCGGCGCCACCAGCATCATTTTTTCCGGACAGGTCGAATTGGACCGGCCCTCGACCTCAGAGATTAGGATCGAAGCGCGCTGGACGGACTGGACCGACGATATCAGTCGCCCCGCGCGGCGGCACGAACCGCCAAAAAAGGACTCCGGACCCGAGCATGAATACTTCATGCGCCCCTTCGCGCCCTTTACACCTCAGGGTTGGTCACTCCTGGAAGGCACGCGCACGCCCGTGGCCAACACGACCGAGCTCTTGGGTAAACCCGTGGATCTTTTGATCGGCGACGAGGGATTGCCGCGCTGCCTGATCCATGACTTCTTGGATACCCGCGCACGAGAAATAGAGTTGCGCTTAGTCGCAGTGTCCCGCCACGCCAATCGCTTTACCGACAGCGACACTGCAGAAGCCTTCGTCACTTATGGGGCGCCTACGAGGATAAAGGTGCCAGCCAGCGCACGTCCTCCGCAGCCCGTGCTTGCAGAGGAGATGCTGCCTATCTTTCGCGAAGAGCGCACCAGCTTACTCAGCACCGGCTTCGGCAGAAAGCGACGCTCCGGCCTACGCATCGAGCGAGGCTCGGCGCTGCGCTACTTCCTCAAACGCCCCTGGCACGATGCAGGTGCGGGCCAGAAGCTCGCTGTACTTTTGTGGGATGGCGCGCTCTTTGACCCTGCGATACGCTCCCGCGTGAATGATCCGGCCACCACACCGAAGAGCATTCCGAAGGAGATGCGCCCCTTCGTGAGCTTGCACGGGCGCGACCCGAAATTCGCCAGCGCGAGCTTGCCGGACTTCTTGACCGGCGCGGACTTCATAAATGATGTCGATCGGATGGCACGGCTCACCTTGCCCGACGTGGCCCCGCCCGAAACCCTACCCACAGGGACGACCGCCACGGATTTCCAAGTTTCCGCCGCACTCTTCGATGTCTATCTCGACCGCAAGCGTGACATTTGGCTCGCCGACATCACCATGGCCGCCCGCAACAATTACATGCCGTTCGTGCGGCTCTCGCTCGCGGCCTGCCAGCGCAACGCGCTGTCTGGCTTGGAATTGTCTCGCCCGGTAGAAGGTTGGGGGCGTGTGCCGCCTCGGCGCGACACTTCCATAACTGTGGGCTACAACCACGACCGGTCACTCGACGGGTCCGTGCGGATCGAGGTCGACGGTGGCGTGTATACGCAGCGCGATCCGGGCCCCATGCTGACTGATTACGCCCCGGATGTTAATGCTCCCTGGCTCGAGGTGATCTTTCTGGAGCGAGCCGCAGGTCTCGAAGGCACAGGCGGCTGGATAAGGGTGGAACCATCCTCCGATGACGACCCCACCTTCGTCAATCCCACAGTCCACCAGACCGGTGCGGCAGCGGCGTCGGTGTCTGACAAGCTTTGGGACTTCGAGACTCAGCTGCCTAGGCAATGGCTGACTTTGGAGCGCGCTCAGCAGCGCGCGATCCTGCTCCGAGAATACGAGCGTGTGGCCTCCGATGCCGACGGCCCCGTTACGTATGAGGGCATCGCCGATGCCCATGCGATCGAGGTCGTCGAGAGTTACGCCATCAGCACGGACGGCTTGTCCTCGGTGATTAGGGGCAAGACAACCTTTGCTGTCCTTGTTACCTTAGCAGACCTTCTAGCAAATTGAGTTTTCTGTACAAATGGTAATTCTGCGTGGTGTTAACGCGCACAAGTCAGTGGCGTTGGTCGGCGCGAAACTCGTCGTCAATATGGGCAGCCACCATCCTTGTACCAAGTTAAACACACACAACATTCGTCGCGTGTAAAACTGATGTGCGAATGTCCTCATATAACATCACTTGTAGTCAATACTAATAATATTTTAACTGCTGAAGGAAAACGCAGATAGAGTGCCTACATCCTGCTAAAACAAATCACTAATGTGAATTCGAATAGCAGCCATTGAACATTTATGACCGAACGGCAGGCTTGTCCGCTCAGCTGCCGTTGGCTTAGAACTGGGTAAATGGCTGTTGATGGCACAAAGTGGACCATTCGCCGAACATACAGCAATGTCCGCTTTCGGCCCCATTTCGGTCAGTTGTCCAGACGAAGCGAATGGTCGTTTCACCCCGCGTCAGAAATTTGCCCATCACCAAAGGGGGATTCAGCAGCATGCCCGCCAGTCTCCGGCTGAACCAAAACGAGGAGAGTTTTCACCCCCAGATCAGGATCGGATCAATCCGAACTCGACGCAACGAGAGACCCGACAATCTAGCACCCATCAAAGCAAAGACCCGAAGCAAATATACGGTCAAAAGACCTGTATCTCTCTAAGTCGGGAATCTACCATTCGAGCTTCCCGAACTCCTTTTCCAACTCGTCAACTTGCGCTCTACGGGATTCGACGTACGCCATTTGAGAAGAAAATCGGCTTTCGATCTCGTCTTGTTCTGGTGCGATCATCGGCTCCGAATCGATCTGGATCAGATAATCTGCTTCCTCATCACCGAAGAAAAATGCATCACGAATACCGAGAAGCAGTTTGCTGCTTTCGGAATTGAACTGTGCCAAGGCAGTTAGCACCATTCGTACCGGGACCGTGATGTATGTCACGCCAAAACATACCCCCGCATCCGGCGGTAGATAAATCGTAACGTCGCGTTCATATGACGGGACAGTGCCGTTACTCTGGTCGGATGCTTCTTCTGGCGAAAGCGGCTCCATTTCGTCCATCAACGCATCGACCTCACGATCGATGGGCGCGGAGCATCTAGTTTCACTCGTGGCTTTTGATTCCCCACTGCTCGGTGTTTCATTGGTCGCCATGTTTTTTCCCCGGGAATGAAGTTGGCATTACCCACAAATGGAGGCGGCACGCCTATGCATGCCGCCTCCATCCTTGAATACGAATCTGCATCAATAAGTTAGCATGAATCCCTTTGATACGGCAGCGGGATTTATTGCCACGGTTGCGTCAGATGCGGCGCGCTATCCGGTTTATATCGTATTCAGAAAAAGGCCCCCGTAAAGTCACTCGTCAGTGTCTTCGCATTTAAAACTCGCCCATCAATTCCACTGGTCCGTTCTTTTCCGGCCTAGGATAGTCCGCAGAATGCCGGCCTGCTTTGCCGTTCTGTCTTTCTCGGTAATATTCTAGAATACATCCGCGGATATTGCTCGACTCGCCGCCGACCTTTCCCTATCTGCATTTTTGGAAAGCGGCATTCCAGGAAATCTAGATTTCGCGAATTCTTGAAATCGAGATTGGCGGATAGTCCTGGTAGCCCACAAGTGGGATCTGTAGGAAAGTTCTACCCGCCAGCAACGAACCGCATTGGCTCTGACTACAGTGAAGCAATCAGCAACTGAACTTCACGAGGTCTATCTTCATGACAACGCGTTCCATCACGTCGTCCACAACTCCGAGCGCTTGCTCGGAGTTCATCCGCAAACGCATCAACGAACTGCGCGGCATCAAATCGCAACGCGAGATCGCCGCCGAAGCAGGCTACCCCAAGCCAAACATCCTCAGCATGATCAAGCACGGCGAGACGAAGCTTCCGCTGGAACGCGTGCCGGCGATCGCCAAGGCGCTGGATTGCGACGTCGCCCTGCTGTTCTCTCTCGCCCTGCAGCAATATTTCGACGAGGACGCGATCGCCGCTTTCCGTCGTGCTCTGCTCGCCGACTACACCGAGAACGAGCAGCACTGGATCGGCGTGATCCGGAAGGCGGGGCATGGGCGCGATCCCGAATGTACGCCATTCATCCAGCGCTTCCTGTTCACCATGCTGAAGCTGGACTGATAGGCACGGCACTGCCACGGATCCCGTCCGCCGCCAGGACGACGGAGCGGGATCCAGCCGCGGCTAGGTAAGGACGGGACTGGAAGTCCTAGGGGAATGCCTGAAGGGAGTGAGGGATCGCGCCTGTGTCCCGAACTGCCAAAAAACAAGTCCCTTGGAACCCTCGTTGCGATTGCCAATCGAGTCCCGGCCGCTCGTTGCTATATTGTGGATGGCAGCAGCTTGGCGATCGTTTCGGAAGGTTGCCCGCCAGAACTCCATTTGGCCCACAGCTAGAAAAGGTGCCGCTTGAAAACTGATCACTACTTTAACGACCGCCGCATCCAGAATGAGTTTCGCGAATGGCTGCAATCGCGATGCGGCGTTTTCAGCCATTTCGTCACGCTGGCGACGAACGACCCAACGATAGGCGAAACAGCAATGCGGGCGCGTCTCCGCAAATGGGAGGCGCGCACATTTCGCGCGCTATACGGTCCCAAGTGGAACAAGCATTTCGATGAACTGCCCTGGTCATTTGCGTTTATCGAAAATCCGCGCAGCAATCCGCACTGGCACATCCTCATGCGCCTCATGAAGCGCCTGGACGAAAGTGAATTGATCGAAACGGTGCTTCTTCGCCAGTCGGCGAACCGGGCCTGGCTCAAGCTCACACCGAGTGGGACTGTTGACGTGAAAGGTATCGAGCCTGGCTCGAACAAGAGCGTCGCGAATTATGTTGCGAAACAACTCGGCCGTGAGATACAATTTCAACATTGTGTCTTGCCGGACGAGTTCTGGCGTTTCGACAAATACTGAGGCAACTGCCAAGACCCGTTTGCCAAGCTACGGGAACAGTGACCGACCTTAGTCCGAACCAAGTGATAGCGGCCGCCTAAACGGCCGCTATGGCTGTGTATTGCCCCTTCCAGATAAAAGCTTCTTGTAGACCGCGGCAGCCGCCGAAGGCGGCGGCCGGCAAGCGAAGCGCGCAGGCGAGCCCGAAGGGCGAGCGTGAGTTCCCGACGTCCATATCTTCCGGTTCGAGAAGGTCTCGGACATAGCATCCGCGCAGCTCCATCTCTCCGCTCAGGACGAGGTCGGCAAGTGTTTCAGCTGCCGATGCAATTGCGCCGTCCAGCTCCAGATGACGAACTTCCTCGGTTCGCCTTTCCTACCGGTTCAGACCCAGCGCGGACGATAGATCGTTCGCCGCCCGTCTAACGGCGAGAGGCGATCCTCGAAATCGCTTCGGTGGGTGAAAAAATCCGCTTGTCGTGGTGGTGCGAATGAGAATGCCAGCAAAATCCCAAGCTGTACGCACTTCAATTCGGTCGGGCTTCGTAACTGATCAAAATCAACTATTTACCTCATGAATTGATGATCGTTATAGTTGCAGGATACATCCGGAAATCACGGGGCGGGATCCGACGTTTGGTGAAATACAGAAACAATCCGCCGGATGCGGCCGCGCTGATGACCTCGGCGCGAAGCTTCGGCAATTACGATCTACCGAGCGCGTTAGCCGACTTGCTGGACAACAGTATTAAGGCCGGGGCCCGGATGGTAGACATTCTTTGCGTCCGCAATGACGGCGAACCCACAGTTCGAATATTAGACGACGGTCATGGAATGACCGAGGACGAGCTTTACAAGGCTATGCGTCCGGCCAGCGCTAATCCAGACGACGAGCGCGCTGACAACGATCTTGGCCGCTTCGGCTGGGGAATGAAATCGGCCTCGCTCTCGCAGTGCCGGCATTTGACCGTTCTGACTCGTAAGGACGGAACGCTTTCCGGTGCAAGCTGGGATCTCGACGATCTTGCGGACTGGAAGATGGGCATTCTCGAGCCGAAGGAAATCGAGAAGCTTGCAGATCACAGGCTTCTGGAAAGTGACGGAACTGAAATCATCTGGACCAAGTGCGACCGGCTTTCCGAATTTGGGAAGGTCAGGAGCAAGGAATTCAATGAGTTGGTTGCGCACGCGAAGTCGGAGCTGGCACTCACATTTCATCGCTATTTGACGGGAGAGCACGGCCTCCGGAAACTGAAGATTTCCTTCAACGGGGGAGCGCTCGAGCCGGTCGATCCGTTCCTACGCGATCACCCAGCAACGCAGAGCGGGCCGGTCGAACCCTTGGAGCTGGAAGGAAAGCCGTTCAGCGTTCAGGCTTTCATTCTACCCCATTTCTCGAAGATTTCGTCGCACGAGCACGAAAGGCTCGGTGGTGAGGAAGGCTTCGTCAGAAATCAGGGCTTCTACGTCTACCGCCAACACAGACTGATCATGTATGGGACCTGGTTCCGACTTGTCCGACACGGTGAACTGTCACAACTGGTCAGGATTGCGGTAAACATTCCCAACAGCCTCGACGCGATCTGGAAGATCACGGTCGACAAATCCGAGGCTCAGCTCCCGTCCGGTCTGAGGTCGCGGCTGAGAGAGATCGTGAAGGGCCTGAAGGGCCAGTCCGGGAAGGTTTTCCAGTCGCGTGGGGGCAGGATTAAGCCAGCGGACGGAAAGACGCCGGTGTGGGCGAAGTATGTCCGTAACGGCGAAGTACGATACTACCTCAACCGGGAGCACCCGCTCATTGCGGAAATGCTGGAGTACGAGGATTCCGAAATTGCCCAATCGTTTGGCGCAGCGCTCGGGATCATAGAGGACTGTTTTCCGTCAGTGAGCATTGGCGAGGATTTCTCGGCCAGACCAGAAATGATGAACCAGAGCGCGCTCGATCGGGATGCGTTCATCGAGCGGCTAGACACCGCCCTGCCCGCTTTGCTCGCACGTTCGGAAGGATCGTTCGAGAAACTGTGGGAGCTGCTGCAGGTCACCGAGCCATGGGCTGGGCAGGCCGCGGTGGTCGAGGAACATTTGAAGGCAAAGGGATGGTGGAAGAATGTATGACGCGGAGCTGGCCTATTTCCGTTTGAACATCGCACAAGAATACGCGGATCTGTTCGCCAGTGGCGCCGGTCTGCCGGAAGGCACGATTGAGAAAATCGTACGCGAAGGCCCTTTCAACAATCTCGACGAGGACGCGACCTCCTATATCGTTCGCGAACTGCAGGCGAGCTTCAGGGTAACCCAGCGGCGCGGCGCGGTCATTTCTAAGGGGCACCGGCCGTGGCTTTCTAGGAAGAAGTCAGACCTGCGTTTCTACTACTGGAACCGCCTCAGCAAATACTATCGCGAAACTGGAATCCTCCCCTCAGGCGTGATCGCGACGCTGGATTCCGACACGGACGAAATTCTCGATCTCTGCGGTGATCCGCTCGAGCCTTCCTACCAAGCGGTCCGGGGTATGGTCATGGGCAACGTGCAGATGGGCAAGACGACCAATTACTCGGCCCTTATCTGCAAGGCCGCAGACGCTGGCTATCGCGTGATTATTCTTCTCGCCGGAATCACGAATTCTCTGCGAACGCAAACGCAGGAACGCCTTGACGAGACCTTCATCGGAAAGATTTCGGTCAGGAACGCCGCCGCCCAGCAGTCTTTGCCGATTCAGAGATACGCAACGGAAAGGCGGATTCCCGCGGTGGGCACTACCCGAGACTCTGATTTCAAGGCCGGCATGGACGGGATCTACTTCGGTCTGACAGGCCACAAGGAACCGATGATCTTCGTGACCAAGAAAAACAAGTCGGTGCTAGAAAGACTCGAAAAATGGATCGACGATCTGTCAACGGCGGAGCAAAACCAGGCCACTGGGCGGCGCAAAACCAGGCCACTTAGCGCCGCCAGCGGGGAACGCCGGGAGGGCGTAGCCCGACCAGAGTTTTCCGCTGGCGGGTCGGCGTTTTGTGA